>Ga0105240_10000589_pt1 | contig 67400 bp, 75 predicted proteins | sample KBSC54metaG_FD_80426 | JGI IMG/M metagenome (GOLD analysis project Ga0105240, IMG submission 80426) | Corn rhizosphere microbial communities from Kellogg Biological Station, Michigan, USA - KBS C5-4 metaG | ecosystem: Host-associated > Plants > Roots > Rhizosphere > Soil | place: Michigan, USA... | reverse complement strand
CATTGCGCACAAGGGCTGCTAAATTATTGAGAGCATTCTTTTTGTTTTGTTGTTGACTGCGCGATTCGCTGTTATGAACAATGATGTCACCATTTTCCGTTGCACGCGATTGTAATCTTTCCAACACATAGCTCTTTTGTTGTTCAGTGAGCGCAACTGTTGTCTTTATATTCCAGCGCACACTAATACGCGTTTCTGTTTTATTAACATGTTGGCCACCAGCCCCTCCAGAGCGACTGGTGGTTATTTCTAATTCATGTTCTGGAATAGTGATGTTGTTTTTAATAAATAGGTCGTTTTTCATATGTTTATGTTATTTTTTACGAGCATGAATGATGGTGAGAGCAACGTCTTGGATAAACTCATTATTCTCTGTTTTTTCATACCCTGGGATTATTTCATCTATGTAACGGTTAAAAAATGCTTCGCGTAGTTCATTTGAAGCTTCTTGTATAAATGGACGGCTCATTATTACAGGTCTATTAAAATCCTCAACTTCCTTGCGATTCGCTAAAATAACGCGTACTGATTGTACATCACATGTTATGATTTCAAAACCTGCTGTTTCTAACATAATTCTGACTTGTTCTCTGCTTGGTCGGCATTGCCCTAGTTTTTCTGACGTAGATTGCTGTTGTGATTCCGGAAAAAACTCTTCGATTAATCGCAGCCCTATAGTCATGCGATGAGGAGTAGGATCTTCTTGTGTTGAGATTGTAGCAAGTAATTCACCATCTTTTTTTAAACAATCTGCAATGTTAATAAGTGCTTGTTGTTGATTTTCAAACCACTGGAAACAAAAAAATGCAGTAGCTAAATCGTAAGTATTATATACTTTAAAGTCTTCTACAAACGATTGCTGAAATGATAAATTGTGATGCATTGGGCCATATGTGTGTTGTGCGTAGTTGATCATATTGTTGCTCGCATCAAATCCATGTACGTGAGCGGCTTGTGTTGCAAGGAAGGCTGAGATATTGCCTGCACCACAGCCAACGTCAAGGATATATCTATCGTTTATATTGATGTTATTCTGACGTAAAAAACTCAAAGACGCTTCGTGTTGTAATTTATTTCCTTGAGCGTATTCCTCGGCATTCCATTATGGTAACTAATGAGATAAGAATTTTGTTTTTCATAAATTTATTCGCCTTTTCTGATGTGTACTATTGTACATTCAAAAGGATAAAGCCAATTACCAGAGACATCTTTTTTCAGTTTTTCTATCATTTTACGGGCAAATAGATTTGCTAATTTTTTTTTAGGCGCATCGCCGCAAGAGGATCTTATGAAAGTAAGTTTCATAAAAAAAGATTTGCAGGTATCTAAGTAAGATTGTTTGTCTTTGATCAGTATATTACACGTTCTTTTTTCATATGCTATTATTTCGAAATTTGATTGGGCAATCATATTTTTAAGAATATCATCAGTTGGACTTTCTTTTGATAAATTTGCTAAAAAATTAGAAAAAAGACGGTAATCATATGCAAAAAGGTGTTTTTTTGCCTTAGGTAAAGTATCATTCAACGCTTCTGTTTCGATTCTTGGTCTATTTGATTGTGTATGAAACAAGGAGAATATTTCTCCTTGAGGTTTGAGTGAAGACGTTAGTTTTTGGAACAAAGGTAGGTCTGCTGTGGGGTGACATGAGACGATTAAATCGAATGCCGGAAAACCCCCAGAATATCTATCGCAATACCTAAGATTGCGTTGTTTAAATTTTGCTCTAGCGTATTGTATGTTCTGTTCATTGTTACTATATGCAGAAACATTTTTTGCTGTTTGAGCAAGAAAATATGAAGTGTGGCCGCTGCTACATTCGGTGTCAAAAATATATAAGTCTTTCGTTTTGAGATTACTGTTTTTTAGTATGTGCAAATGCGCTGCTGTTTCAACAGCATAACCAATATTTTTATCCCAAAAAGGGACCGGTGATTCCAGCTTGTCTAAGCTATTAGGTTCAGAAAAAAACTCCCATTGATCAAGCTGATCAAAAACAAGTGCTTTATGTGGTTGTTCGGGAGTATCCATACCGTGCAGTGCAACAAAGATACTTAGCACGTGAGCTATGATATATTTTTTCATACCGACATCCTTTTTTTACGAATTATTTTTTCGTGCCAGAACAACGTTAACGACATACTTGTACGCATATGTTCCATCGTCATAGTGTTGCATTTTTTGCAAACAACGATTCAAAAATTTGTAAAATAACAATTTTAGAAAAGGGTTTTTTTGTATAACAGTTACCAACTTTTCTGTGCTTTCAGGAAAAAAAGGTTCGTCTAGTTGTTTCTGTTCTTCTGGAGATATAGGAATGCGTACAGAAGGTCGACTCGTATATTGTTTGAGCATCCATGCTTTTGTTCCATGAAGGTTCGCCAATTTTTGTCCACGGGGAGTAGAAGCAAAGATTGATAACTGCGCTTGTTTCCATCCATCTACAGTCATTTTCCACTCAACAGATTCTTCTTGATTTTTGATGATTTCAAAATTTGCTTCTGTAAGCATATTTTCCAATTCTTCGTTACTTAAGCGAGGATATTCGGGAGTGTTTTGTAATATCGATAACAATTCTTTAACAGTAGGATACTCTTCTTTTATTTCCTCAAATACAGTGGTAGCTAAATGTACCGGATTCTGGGTTGTTTCAATATTTGCAAAAAAGAGGCCTTGAGGTTTTAGACTACTATTAATTCGCATGAGAGTTGATAGTTTGTCTGGAAACAAGTGAAAACAGTTAGGTGCAATTGCCAGATGATATTTGATTTTTGGTACAAAATTTTCTACAAAACAGTGATAAAATGAGAGGTTCTTGGTGTTTTTGTGGGCTTGTGTGGCATACTTGATCATGTTTTTACTCGGATCGACGCCATGTACTAGGTAAGCATCTTTTGCAAGTGAAGCTTCTATCTCTCCGGGGCCACACCCAAAACTGACTATTTTTTTTTGGTGAATGGTGATCGCATATTTTTCAAGCATCGATGAAAAAAATACAATATGGGGAGTATCCCTTTTTGCCGGCGATTCATGGGGTTTCTGTTTGATGATGGGGGGGCCATCCATGCCATTTAACACAAAAAAGGTATTCAGTACATGAGCTATGATATATTTTTTCATTACTCATCCTTTTTTCATAAATACTATTTTTTTTGTGCAAGAACAACAGTTGTTTCATATTTCCATGTATAAGTACCATTTTCATTTTTCTGCATTTTTGTTAAACAACGATTGAGGTAATTATTGAATAAATAGCGGCAAAAATTATTAGCTCTTATTTTTTGTATCAGTTCGTGATTGCTTTCTGGAAAGAATGGAGCATCGTGTTGTTTTTTTTCTTCTTCAGACATAGACATCATCCAGAAAACAGCTTGACTCGATGCATATCCTATATGATCTTGTGTTGAATTAATTATCCATTGTGCTCCTGGAGTGCTCAAAAGCAAAGGTAATTGGGCATTTCGCCATTCTTGCTCTGTCATGGTCCAATCATATGTTTCTACTGAGCTTTTAATATCTGTTAGACCTGCATCAAAGAGCATGGTATGCAGATCTGCAAATGTAGGATGAGAACTGCCTGTTGGGCTTGAGAGCATTGACAATAAACGCTTAAGGCCTGGAATATCTCGATTCATATCTTCAAACACCAGATGACCAGGAGATTTTTGATTTGATTCAGTTTCAATATTTGCAAAAAATGAACCGCCGTATTTCAAGCTGTTAGCAATAGCTTTTAATGCTTTTGGTTGGTCTGCAAACCAATGAAAACAGCAAGAAGCAAGTGCAAGATCATATATTGGTTGTGATGTAAAGTCTTCTGCAAAGCAATGCGTAAAAAAAAGATTGTTTGTAGGGTTACCGTGTGTTTTTTTGGCGTAATCAATCATATTTTTGCTTGCATCAGTTCCATGAACATGGCGTGCTTTTTTTGCGAGTTCTGCTTCTATCTCTCCTGTCCCACAACCAAAGCTAACAATCGATTTACCTTGCGTGGGTATTTTGTGTTTTTCCAACCAATGAGAAAAGCAAGAGGTTTGGAATTTATTGTTTTCAGAATATTCTTGAGCCATCCATTCTCGCGGTTCCCGTGTTGGAGGTTGATCCATACCGTTGAGAGATCCGAGTGCGCATAGCACTGCGGTGATTATATATTTTTTCACAACAATCCTTTTTTTATTAATTGTGCTTTTTTTGTAATTCTATAATTGTTCTTTTAAACGGATATACCCATTTGTCTTCTTTATCTTTTTTTATTGTTGCCATTATCTTTTCAAGAGCTAATCTGCAAAATTCTTTAGTTGATTGTGGTGATATTGTAGGGATATGCAACAATAAGAGAGCTGCATGAAGTTCTTTGCATTCTTTTTCATTTTCGATTTCAATGTCAAGAGATGTATGCTTTATTGAAATTACATTAAATCCGATTTTTTCAAGTTCTTGTTGTACTTGAGCATCAGTTTGAGGTTGAATGTTTTTCAAAAGGGTTAAGAGACTGCCAGCAGACTTAAACTGAGATTGATTTTCTAAAACAAGCTCGGTAGCAGCATTTAATGCAAGAGGGTTACTGCTTTCTTGTGTTTCGACGATATAATAACACCTACCTTCAGGTTTGAGGTTTTTATGAACCAGGCTGAAAAGATCTCGATCATTGTTTACCATAGTGCCTACATCTATTACTGCTAGATCACACTGATGAATAAATTCCCCAGCATAATTATCTCCAATGAATTTTAGGCGAGGATTATAAGCATATCGTTTTCTTGCAAATTCAAGTTGTTCTTGATCCCTATCTAATGCATAAACGGTATTGGCTATTTCGGCAAGAGATTCTGAGGTGTGTCCTATTCCACAAGTTACATGAAGAACTGATGATTTTCCTTTTGGAACAATATCTTTTAAAACGTGACATAGGCCTGTCCAATCTACACTTTGTTCTTTTTTGTAGTGAGCAAGAGTCCATTTTAGAGTTTCTTTTTTGTCCATTGCACAAATAGGAAAGAGAGTCAATAATAGCGTACATAGAGCATATTTTTTCATGAAAAAAATTCCCTTTTTTTAAGATACATTGATTTAGGGATAGGTATAGCATGAAAAAAATGAAATGTTAAAAATTGTGAGACTATTTATCATAATCTGGTTGAATAATACCGCCCGATATTATCATTGCCATTGCATCTTGCCGAGAAACATCTATAACAACAAAATCTTGCTCTGGTAAAAGAATAAGAAATCCACTGGTTGGATTTGGTGTGGTAGGAATAAAAACACTAAAATATTTTGTATCCGCATCCGGAGCAATTCGCGCATCAACTTGACTGGCAAGAAAACCAATACTATAGACACCTTTTTTAGGAAATTCAACACGCACTACTTTAGTGAAAGATGCTTTGTCTTGAAAGCTAAAAGCATGTACTAATTTTTTTATTCCTGAATATACCGGACGGATGAGAGGGATTTTTGAAAAAAGTTTTTCTATTGCATGAATAATTGGTCGCAAAAGGAACATGTTATAGAGTGTTCCTGCAATTAAAATAATGGCAATCGCAAGTATTACCTCTGAATAAGGGAATGTAAAACCAAATCGTTTTAAGGGTTCAAGCCAGTTTAATAGCACTTTAAAAGAAATAGTAAAGACCGCTACGGTCAGTGTTATTGGTAGTATAAGTAATAATCCTGATAAAAAAAGCGACGATATTGCATCGATACATCTGACAAATATATTGTTTTTTTGGTTAGACATTATAGGTCCTATACTGGGTTATTTGCGGAAATTGTGAGACTTAGATTAGCAGGTTTATAGTTTGTTAAAGCAATATTTTTTGGCAAAAATAAGTGCTGTTCTGTTAGGATTATACCATGCTTTCCTGGTAAAAGCTTGCTTACATTAACGTGTGCTGCAAGCGTTTTTTCTTCTACTGAATACATATTTGCTCGTGGACCACTTAAGGTGATAGTTACTTTTTCAGGCGCATATACTGTAACATTTGTTGGTAATGCAGAAAAGCATAGTGGCACATCGAGTTCTAACGTAACAATTTGATTATAGCTTGCAATGTACCAAAAGCTATACCCAAGCAACAGGCTTATGATTGCAAGCGGTGCGTTATTGAGGCAAAGATTTTTCAGATTTGCTGCTTTCACGGTAAGCTCCTCTATGTTTTAGTGATGAAGTCTGTGATAGTTGTTTTTTTATCAATGAATGCACGTGATGTGCAGCAATATTTTTTGTTTCTTTACCTTGTATTGTAAGTGTGAAAGTTCTATTAATAGGATGTGCGCTGAGTACTATAGCATCGCATTGCTGGGAGTAAAAAAAAGCATCTTCTTTTTTATCGTGGTGAGCTATCCAGGCTACGTTGATACCGCGTATTTTGCCGTTTGTATCAACCCACACCATTTTTTGCTCATCATACGATGTGCTGGAAAGCAATATGTCTAAAACATTCTTGCTGATATCTGCGTTAATAATAAATGGCGCATCTAAAAAATAATCTAAAGAGTCTTTGTGTTCAACAACTACAGTGATTGATTTATTGGTGTTAATTGTCGCAAGACAAGCACTGAGTAACGTATCAAGCCAGTCTTCTCGGTTTGTACGTGCAGGGGTAATAGAACAGAGCGTTACCATGTTGCGCTGTAATGTTTTTTCATGAAGCACAATAAACAAAAGCAGTGCTACAGGCGCATATGCAAACAAAAAAGGAGTGAGTGTTGGCAGTTGTGCTATCCATGCACCGAGAGTAAGTGTGCAATAGGCAAAAAAATAGATAAGGATACTTTTTGTTTTATCTGTTTTAAGCCATTTACAGAGAACAAAAATGCATGATGAATAAATAAATATTTCGGCGATATCTCGTAATAATAAATTATATAACATTTTTAACCCAGCTTTCGCTTCGCTTCACCTGGGTACCCATTTGGAAGGAATTGGAAATGGGTTATGCTCAATGAGTACAAAGGGTATATGCGTTGGTAAGGTTTAATAATTCTTACTATTATTTTTATTGTATTATGTGCTTGTTTTGCAAGATTGTTGTGAAGTTTTGTCTTTTTTGATCTGATCTGTATCATTAAATATAATTAATTTAGAATGTTTTTTTGCGAGAAATAAAAAATGGCACATGAATCTATCGTTTTAACAGGTGATCGCCCAACAGGGCCGCTGCATTTGGGTCACTATCTTGGCTCACTCAAATCACGTATCGAATTGCAGGATAAATATAAGCAGTTTGTAATGATAGCAGATACGCAAGCGCTTACCGATTATTTTGATCGTCCAGAAATGGTACGCAAGAATGTTTTGGAAGTTTGTTTAGATTATTTAGCAGTTGGTATTGATCCACAAAAATCAACAATATTTATTCAATCTCTTATTCCTGAAATAGCAGAGCTTACTATTTATTTTCTGAATTTGGTTTCTGTTAACAGGTTGCTACGCAATCCAACAGTAAAGGCGGAAGTTGCACAAAAAGGGTTTGAAGAACGTTTACCTGCAGGTTTTTTGATTTATCCCGTTTCGCAAGCAGCTGATATTGTGATTGTCAAAGGTACCATTGTTCCGGTGGGCGAGGATCAATTGCCTCATATCGAACAAACAAACGAAATTATTAATGCGTTCAACCGTATGTATAATGAAGAAGTTTTTGGACATGTTAAAGGATATGTTCCAAAAGTAGGAAGATTGCCTGGTATAGATGGTAAAGCAAAAATGAGTAAATCTTTAGGTAATGCAATATATCTTTCGGATTCAGCTGATATTATTGCGGAAAAAGTGATGAAGATGTACACCGATCCTGATCATCTTCACGTGAATGATCCAGGAAAAGTGGAAGGTAATGTGGTGTTCAGTTATCTTGATATTTTTGATCCAGAAACAGAAGTTATTGCTGAATTAAAAGCACATTACCAGCGTGGTGGTCTTGGTGATGTAAAATTAAAACGCCGTTTAATTGATGTACTCAATACATTAATAGCACCTATTCGTGAGCGCAGAGAACAATTAGCAAAAGATCCACAGGCTGTTATAAATGTTGCATTGCAAGGATCTGCTAAAGTGCGCGAAGTTGCTGCGCAAACAATGGATGAAGTACGACGTGTGATGCGTTTGGATTACAAGTAAAAAAAAGGAGAAGTCGTGAGAAAAGTAGATAGAAATTATTTTCTACCAATAGCAGTTGTTGTAGGAATTGTTTTTTTTATAGGTATTACGTTTATGGATACCGTGTATCGTGCAAAAGATGATGCAGGTATGATGATGACTAATGAGGTTATACGGTTGCGTGATGTGTTTCATCGTATTCATAAAACATGCGTCATTATTGACTTTGATGCACAAAAAAACCCCATTAATTTTCTGAATGTTGAAAAATTTACTGGTTCAGAAGTGGGGCCGATGAATCTGGTTCATCCAGAAAAATGGGAAGGCCCATATCTCAAAGAAAATCCAACAATGTTTCACATTGCATACCAAGTGGTTTCAACAAAAAAAGGTTATTTCGTAACACCTGGTGATGGCGTGGAGTTGCCAAATAAAAAAGTTATCGGTAAAGATATCATTCTTGATCAAAAAGCAAATATCGATGCAATGATGGCAAACCCGCAAGAATTAATGTACAAAGATCGTCCGCTTGCAGCACGCCTTGAATTGGGCTCTCCGGCAAATATTCAGTTTTTTTTGAATGATGATAGCGACGAGGCGTAAAGTCTAAATTTATAATTAATAAAAAGCCCTTAACTATAAGGGCTTTTTTACTATCGTTTTAAATCCCTGAGGAGCCGGTGTTTCTCTGATAAAATCTAAAATTTTTTGCGCAGAAGTAGTTGGGTCGCAATATGTTGAATCAATAATCAAATCATAATAATTTTTATGTTGATGGACAAAATCAAGCTGTCCTCTAGCAAGACCTAATATCCGATTGCCGCGTTCTCTTTCTCTTCTTTCAAGTTCTTCCAAATCACATACAACACCAACAAAATAAACTGTGTGTTGTTGTAATACTTTAGCATAGTCACATAACCGTGCATTATCAGTGATAATGGTATCAACCACTACATCATGACCATAATCAGCAAGACATTTAATGACCCGTGGCATTGTATAATCAAATTGCTGAGCAAATGGACCTCGTTGTATCTGAACCGTGGGATTGTTGTGATGGTCAAAAGTTTGTGAGAACAAGTAACCTTCCTCGGCTTTTGCTCCGCATTCTTTATATTGATCAGGAATCATTGCCCAAAAACGATCTATACCCGCGTGTAGAAGTGGTCCGTTATGTAAACTTTGCATGCATTTTATTATGCTTGTCTTTCCCGCAGAAGGGCCACCATTTATTATAATAATCACCACGTAAAACCTCGTTTGAGCATCATTTTTTTATCAGTATCATTTTATCACAAAGATACTTATGACTCAAAAGTTGCCTTCATAAGAAGAAATTGCATTTGAGTGAAGCGTAGCAGGGATGGTTCTCAGTTTTTTTTGAACGATGATAGTGACGAAGCGTAAAAAAATATGTTGTCATAAACAAAAAAGCCCTTATTTGCAAGGGCTTTTTTAAATTTATCATGTGAGGTTTTATCCTTGAGCTGCCTGCGATAATCTATCGATGCTAGCAATTGATTGAGCTTTAGACTTATTGGTAGCAGGTAGATTGCGGTTTGTTGATTTTGGAGTCTGTTCTTTTTTAATACATTCTCCATTAGGGCAACAACGTTGACGTTTTTCTGTAACAACCGGTTTTTTTGGATTTTCTGCACCAATAATCGTGGCTGCTAGGGTTGAGCAGAAAAGGATTATAAGATAGCTTTTTTTCATCAATCTTCTCCTTTGATTTAATATAGAATTAATGACATTCTATAATAAATATTTGGTTAAGATCAATAGCTATGTTCTAATCCGTTTTCGCCTCTATTCTAATTTCTGGGAGTTTTTGGTTCATATTTACCAATAGCAACTCTAGGCTCGTCTGACTCAAGACGTTTAATTCTCTCGTCCTTGACTGCAATTACAGTATCTCTTCTTTGTAGGGCTGCCATAAGGGTTTCAATTTTTGCTTCAAACATTTTTTGTTGTGCCTCAAGTTGCTCTTTAAGCTGAGCAATTTCTCGAGATTGCCTATTTTCAATGCTTGGGTTTTCTGCGCTGAAGGTGGTTAACGTTGAACAGAGAAAAAAGAGAAAAAATATGTTTTTCATTATGGTCCTTAGGAATTGTTAATTAGTTATTCGAAACCGTTGGCATTGGTGGTTTTGCCAAATAAATGGGAACAACAATAATATCGCGTTCTGTTTTTTCAACATTACTTGTTATAGCAGTAACGCTATGACTATTAATTTTATTATTAAACAAAATGGCCTGATTAAATTGTTGCGTGAGAGTTGTAACATCAGATTCATTATAGGTATTATTGGGTAGCCCTGATCGTATGTTGAATTCTCCCCCTTGCCATCCGTGTACATCATTATTTTGATGACTTAACATTACAACAAGAGAGAAGTCGGCTACCGTGTCATAATCCTCACCCGGATCTTGGTGCCAGTCCATTGCTTCACTTGTGTGGCATCGTTGAAGAAAAAATTGAGCAAATACTTTTTCTGGCAAAGTTGCCCATCCATTTGTTCTAATGAGTGCAAATGTTTGCGGCAAAATATTTTTGCACAGTATTTTTTTTAACTCAGGGTAGTTAAACACAGATTCTGGCTTTTGTTTTTCTAGTTTATCTGCAACGCGTGTCAGTTTTACTGTATTTTTGCATTCTTCAATTATTTTTGGCGTTGTAGTGTTCACCCAAAAATCACTCCATATTCCACCACTTCTTTGTGAATAGTCTCGGTAAGTTAGTTCTTGGGTTTCAATACTACGCATTGCTTCTTTTATCGCGCAGATATTACGACTATTAAAAAAGGGTTTGATGGTGATCAATTCTTTGATAGGAGTTGATAGCATTGCGCAGTTAACTGGTGCTGTGAACAATACAGTTATAATAATTTTTTTCATAATTTAAAATCCTCCTCCAGGCCGTGCACTGAGCGCATTATACAGATCAGCTGGGATGGTAGAAAGTAATGTGGCAACTTTTTCCCAACGTCTGGTGATATACGCAATGTGTTCTTTATTTTTTATAGCATCCATAATATCATTACATGCATCATCAAGAGTTTCAATCCAATATGCGTGTGGTATTTGAGAGTAATCAGTATCACCTCTGCTATTAATCCAGCCCGGACAAAGCTCAGTAACAAAAATGGGCATATTCTTTTGCATAAATTTATTTCTTTCTGCTTGCAGGTACCGCGAGCAAAATGCTTTTGATCCAGAATATGCTTGGCACGATGCAACTCCCTGTAATCCATCTATTGATGAAAATCCAACTAAGTGCCCATACCCCTGGTCTTCAAAAAAATTAAGGGCAGTACGAGCTAAAGCAAAAAAACCTATTACATCAACAGTCAGTACGGCTAGTGATTTTTTCCAATCACTGTCATCAAAATCACAGTCCCAAAAACCAGTAACAGCTATTACAATAAGATCAAGGCCACCCATTTCTGTAATCAGATTATTAAGAATTTCCACTGCTGTATCAGGAGCAGAAGCATCCATGTGCGCAATATATGTTTTCGTTGGGATTTGCTGTTGAATCTCTTCTAACAATTCAATTCTGCGGGCAGTCATACCAACGATATAGCCGTTAGCAGCAAGTCTTTTTGAGATTTCTTTTCCCATCCCCACAGACGCGCCAATAACAATAGCTCGTTTGGGAGCGTTATTATTATGATCAATGATTGGCATACAACGACTGCGTTTTTTGCAAGGTTCTGGAGTGCTATGATTAAGTCCATATCCTGCAGCTAGTTGCGTTGCGATGCAGAAAGCATCGGTGTTTGATTGAATATTTGTTTGTGCATGAATGTTGCAATAGATAAGATTACACAGTAAGAGAATGATAAAAGCAATCATATACATCTCCCTTTATATAGTAAGCGTTCATCAAAAAAATAGGTAAAGCAGACTGTCAAAGTCAATAATAGTAGTTGTTTATTAGAGATAGATTTTTGCTATTGATAGCGATATTTTAAAAAGGGTTCATTAAAGCGTAGTTAATCATAAAAAAGGATGATAGTGAATAGTAGAGTAGTCTTGAATCTCATAAGTGTATTGGTAGTTTTTTATACAGGTGCAATGGATAAACCGCAAAAAGAATTATCGATTGCCAATCAGAGAAAAAGATGGTCATACAGCGAACAAAGTAAAATATCACCATCAATTTTAGTTAAAGGAATGTGTGGTAAGCGGGTGGAAATTGACCGTTGGAAAGTACGAGAGATGGATGTGCTGTCTGTTGTGCTAGCGCAGCAAAAAGGTGGCAATGTGCTCGATTTATCTGCATTAAACCAGTCAAGTGCACCCGGGGTTCCAATTATAAAAGCATCAGATGTTTGTGTGGTATCACAAGCTTTAAGTGCATATGTACAAAATGATTTCGATGGCTACTGTAATCAATTTATTGTAAAAACAAAAGTCGATGACCAAAAATATCCCTTTAAATATGCGTTTGGTCTGAAAAAGGAATTTTGTAGTCTTGTTAATGCTAGTTATAAAGTTGGAGCAAATCGTATTTTTCAATTATGTGCGCGATATTTTTTGGGGCTTGATATGCAAAAAAAAGTTGTCAATACCTCAATAGATCCAGTCCATAATCTTATCAAAGCTATTGACCAAAATAGGACTGAAGCGCTTTGCAAGGCCGGTACATTATTATCAGGAATTAAAGAAGGTAATGAGTCTGCATCAATGCTTAATTTTATAACGGATTGGCTGCGGCAGGAGATTATCACAAAAAGAGTTTCAGCCAGAAAGATAGTATTACATGCGCATGAATATTCTTGGGATATAAATAAAGTATGTATGAGTCCTGATAACTCGGTAATGGTTTCTGCTGGAAATGGGTTGCGTAATAATTTGAGAGTATGGAACCCAACAACAGGGGCGTTGCTAGCAAATCTTGTTGGGCATCGCAATGGTGTCAGAGTTGTAGCATTTAGTCGTGATGGAAAAATGCTTATTTCTGCTGGAAGTACCGGTGAACTGTTTTTATGGGATGCTACAAAATGGCATAATAAAACACAATTAGAGTGCGAAATACACGAGCCTACAGCAGTTGCTTTTAGTAATAATGGCAGGATGATTCTTGTTGGTGCGGGTTTTTCTGATAATAATCTTTCGATTATAGACCTTAAAACCGGCAAGATAAAATATGTATTTGAAGGACATAGTTGTCCAATTACGTGCGTTGGTTTTAGTACTGATGATACAATGATTATTTCAGTGGCACAAGATGGAATAGTTGATTGTGGGTTTAAAACATGGGATGTTGCAACGCAACGATTAATCGATAATCTTTGGGAGCCTGATTGGAGCGATTGTTCTGTCGAATATGGTGAAAATGGTACATGGTTTCTCTCTGGATGTCGTAACGATATGGGGTATTGGTTTTCGTACAACTTGAGTAATCAAGAAAAACAAGCGGAATACGATTCTTGTATCAGTTTAAAAAGCAATAAAGAGCTACCAGTTATACAAGCAGTTGCTCGTTCTTCTGGTAATAAGAATGTTTTTGTGGGAGATCTTGAAAAGAGCAATAGCATTACTGTGTTTGATTTGTTAACAGGAAGATACGGTCATTCTTTGGATGGGCATGACCGAAATGTGACGACCATGGCATGTAGCAATGATGGAACTATTCTGGTTTCTGGCAGTCGTGGCATAGAAAACAATCTTATTATATGGCCATTGTTAATCACAAAAGAACAAGAAGATTTTAAAACATTATCACAATGTTCTATTGAACAAATTGGGTTAATTTACGATTTGTGCCTGAAAGCGCGAAATGGATTTTCGGTAGGATTAAAAGAAGATAGTTCTGATTGTCTGACATTTGATAAATTACCAGCTCCTATTAAAGAATTATTGAGAGACTGTGTGCTCATTAAAAAAGAAATTGTTGATCAAGGCTTTTTGTTGGTTGATCATAAAGATGAATGGTATCTTGTTCCCAAGGATGATTCGATCTAAATTATTTAGTTTGTAATGAAAAAAGATGTGATCTGAAAGAATTAAAACTCATTCAGGGCACATCTTTTTTATTGTATTTTACTGGTCAAGAAAGTGTTGTTTTGTTGCACGAGCTTTTTTTAGATTCACAGTTTTTTGCTTTTCAATAGCTTTTGCAGGTCTGCTTTTGTAGTACCCGCGTGGGTAGATTTGTTTTTGTTGTTTGACAATAGGTTGATTGTTGTCATTGTTATTTGGTTGGCTCAACATCATTGCGTTTGCAGAGGATACTGATAGGCATAAAAATAATGTGAGAGAAATGATATTTTTCACGACTCATCCTTAGGTTATTGTATTTTGTTTTAAAAACAGTATTGTAACCTGTAAATGCATGATAATCAAAGATTTTTGATAATGAAAGGAACAACTAATGTTCTATTTGGAACGTGTATACAATTGTATTGCAATCATGTTGTGTTTTTTATTTTCACCAATTATGTATTCAATGGATGGTGAGATAAAAAGCGATCAGCATGTTATATGGGAAAAAACATTGATTCATGCTAATCAACAATTTGGCCATGACGAAATTTATTCTTTGGTGTTAACGAGTAAGGATTGTAAAAAAGCAGTAGAAAATACAGCTCTGTATAGAATTCAATCTTTCCTTTCAGGGTTGAAAGTCTCTATTGATAGATGTAGAGCTTGGAATAAATATGGAGTTGCCTGTGTATATGATTGTTCTGGAAGCGAATGTAACAGGAATAGTATGTCAACTTCTATAGCTAGTACATATGCGCATCTAAGATTGCATGAACCGTCCAAGGTAATTCGTACATTTGCAATATGGGAGAAGCATAAGTTTGCTTTGATACGAGGCACCAATGTTTTTTTTGATAAAGGAAAAAATTTATACTGGTATGCGTATGATCCTGAGCGCCGAGATGTATATAGGAATAGCGATTTAAACCATTTGAATAATCGGCCTGTTATAATGTATACAGTTGATGAAAACAATCTTATCAAAAAACAATTACGATGTGTTTTGGGTTTCAAAGATAAAGGAAGAACCGTGAGTAGAGATTTGAGTGATGTTGCAAAAGTACCAACACTTCTAACAGCTATCTTAGATTCCACAACTACTCATGAACCTAAAACCAAATGGCAAAAGCAAAATCCTGTGAGAATACATTATCTACAGGGCGTAACAATTCCTGAAGATTGTCTTGAAGATCCAAATTTTAAGCTTTTACCAACAATAATTCAAGAAGCTGTTACTGCCCGTTGTTTTGCACAGAAAATAGCAACATGAAGCGCGATATTTCAATTTTGGTTGGTAATGCATTAGATCGGTTTGATACGTCTTTGTATGGCTTTTTGGCTCCAGTGATGGGACCTCTTTTTTTTCCCCATCATGATCCAATTGTGCAATTAATGTTAACGTATGCAACATCAATCACCTCACTGTTTTCCCGTCCGATTGGTACATTCTTATTTGGTATGCTTGCACAAAAAAAAGGACCTATTTTTGGTTTATCATATTCGCTTATTGGCGTTGCCGTTACAACAGTAATGATCGGATGTATTCCCAGTTATGCAGTTGTTGGATATTTGGCGCCGTTAAGTTTGGTGTGTATCAGATTGATCAGAGGTGTTTGTGCAGCAGGAGAAAGTACCATTGCAAAACTATATATTATGGAAAACAAATCGCACAAAGACGCATTGATAGTATCTCATTATTATCAGAGTTCTACTATGCTTGGCATTATTGTGGCATCATGCGCAGCAACGATAGTAATTGGAACTCATCACCAGCTGTGGCGGGTTTGTTTTTGGTTGGGAGGTATTACCGGGTTGGCGGGCTATTTGTTACGATGTAGCAACACAGAAATATGTGAAGGGCGCCAGGAACATTTTTTTGATGCATATAGTGTCTCAAATATACGCTTATTATTCAACAATTGGGCTAATATTATGCGTGTTGCAATTGCCACCTGTTTTTCGCACATTACTTATGCAGTACCATTTGTGTTTATGAATAGTTTTATACCACTCATAACAGATATTACGTTACCAACGATGATGATGCTCAATACAACATTGCTTGTGTTTGATATGGTATGTATTCCAATTCTTGGTCGCATTACCATGCGCTATAATACCTACACGGTAATGATGTGTTCTGTAACTGTTTTAGCAAGTACGATTCTACCACTATTTATATATTTGCCTAATGCATCACTGGCATACGTAACATGTGTGCGCTTCTGGATTGTGTTGTGGGGATTGATATTTTTGTGTCCGTTGAATTATTGGTTCAATAGTTTGTTTGTATCGGACAATAAGTACTTTCTGGTGGGAATGGGAAATGCTTTAGGGGCGGGAACATTAGGGCATGTGACAACCCCAATCTGCTTGTGGTTGTGGTACGTGAGTAGGGCTGCGTATGTGCCAGCGTTGTATATCGCGGTAATAATGTTTATAACTGCATATGCAGTGTGGACATCGAAAGTAAAAGACACTAATTTCTACTGAGCTTGCTATAAAAAAGTTCCCTGAAAGAAAAACTTTCAGAGAACCATTTTATTTTTGTTATCAGCAAAACAGGGTTATTAGTGGTTATTCTGTGAATGATGGAGTAATAACAAGCACTAATGCGCCACTGCTATCAGCTTCATTTACAGTGATGGTACCCGCTTCATTACATTGAACTTGTATTCCAAGAGGTTCAGTCATAGGAACCAATTCTTCTTCGATTTGTTGATAAAATTGTGCTTGAACGTTGACTGTTTCTTCGTTTACTTTTTCTGCGACAAAATCAATAATTAATGATTCAAGTCCGTTAAATACAACAGATGTTACGGTGTTTTCATCTACAATTACTGAGCCTGTTGCGGTACGTTCAGTAACATCATTTGAAATAGTAAGGTTAAGATCAAGGTTTACTTGAGCAGATGCAATAGTTGATAGTGCAAGTAATGTACTTAATAATGTTTTTTTTAACATGTCTGTCCTTTGTTGTGTTTAGTTATGATATTGTTACATCTCCCCGTTTTGCATATTATAAGTTTATGATAATTGTTGTATAAGGCAAGTGTTATCTCTCCTAGCGCTCATCCTGAACCTGTTGAAGGATCAAGCGCGCTTTATTCTTCAACAAGTTCAGAATGAGCGCATTAGAAATGTTGAGAAAAAAGCTATAAAGCATTCACCAGTACGTTGTTTTTTCAAAAAACACATCCATTTGAAAATAGACCACTCTCAGCCAAGTAGCCTATAAAAGAGGTCTACTTGGCTTAAATGTTTACTTGCAATTTTAGCCAAGTATGGGGTAAAATAGACATAGTTGGCCAAAAACTGAGGGTACGCGTATGAAACCATTACGTATAAAAATAAAAAAGAATTTTATCGGAAGAACCGCCGAGTTAGAGCGTTTGCACAAGATTGGTGCTGCGCATGAAGCATGTATCATTATCATGTATGGCCGTCGGCGAATTGGTAAAACAGAATTACTTGAGCAGGCTTTCAGAGATAGGAACTTGCTAAAGTTTGAGGGTATTGAAGGGTTGTCTCAAAAGGCACAATTGACACATGCAATTAATCAGTTAGCAAAATATGCTGAAAGTCGCTTGCTCGTCAAAACAGTACTGGGTAGTTGGCGAGAGTTTTTTGAGATTTTGTATGATTATACGCGCAGAGGTACGTGGACTATTTATTTAGAAGAGTTGCAATGGCTTGCGCGGTATGATGATACATTAATCGCAGAGCTAAAATATGTGTGGGATAATTATTTTCGGCATAATCCCAAGCTTATTATTGTGCTCTGCGGTTCAGCGCCATCATTTATGATTGATCATGTATTGCATTCTAAAGCACTCTATAACAGATCTCAGTATGAGTTTCATCTTAAAGAGTTTAATGTATACGAAACAAAAGAGTTTTTGAAAAAGCGCAGCAACAGAGAAGTGTTTGATGCGTATCTAACCGTTGGTGGTGTTCCTGAATACTTAAAGTGGATCAACAAAGAATCTTCAGTATTTATTAGTTTGTGTAAAAATACTTTTGTATCAGGTAGTTTTTTCTCTCGAGAGTATGAGCGTATTTTCACCAGCAGTATGTCCAATAATAAGTACTATCGCGCGATAATTGATATTTTAAGTACCAAAAAATTTGCGACTCGTGGGGAGCTATCTGAACTGCTTGGCGTATCTTCTGGTGGCAGTTTGACGAATGTGTTACTGGATTTAGAAAAATCTGGTTTTATTACGCATTATTACCCGTTTAATCTTGAAGAAACCACCATGCTTACTCGGTATGCAATTGATGATAATTATATGCATTTTTACTGTAAGTTTGTTAAACCGTTGCAAAAAAACATTGCAACAGGAGCATATGATACCAATCCAAAAGCAGCATTAAAAGTTGACAGTTATATTAAGTGGCTTGGTTTCGCTTTTGAACGTTTTTGTCGCAAATATCATCACGTTATTGCAAAGATATTATTTTTTTCTGGCGTGCATTACCGTTCAGGTGTATTTTTTAGCCGTGCAACGGATAAAGAAAACCCTGGTTATCAGATTGATTTGATCTTTGACCGAGCTGATAATGTGTATACCATTTGTGAGATGAAGTATTTACAAGGTAAAGTGGGAACTAGCGTTATTGCAGAGTTTGAAAAAAAATTGTCTTTATTTCCTAACAAAGGAAACAAGACAATTCATAAAGTGTTGATTTGCAGTGAGGGTGCAGAAGACGCGCTTATCAAGCGTGCCTATTTTGATGATATTATTACGTGTGCTCAGTTATTGGATCCGCGTAACTGGTAGTGTATTTCATGATAATTTTTTACGACGATCACGAGTGTTTGGGATAAGCTCCCCTGAAAATGGATCGGCTTCTCCCAAATGCATTCCATGTTTATCATATACTTCTAGGTGAGCTCGTTGACCAGTATGAAACGTATCACGATGATAAAATTGGTCATCTTTTCTATATATTCGTGCTCCTTTGATGGGAGCTCTTTTTGTCCTTTTAAAACTCCAATGGGCTAGAATTGTATCTTTATCAGTAAAAAGTTTACCAACTCTCTGTGAAGCTGTGCAATTATGTATTGATACGAGCGAGAATACGATATAGAGAGAAAGTATGTTTTTGTGCATGATTTTTATGAATGAGTTTGTTTATCTGATTGAATAATATGGTCTACTGAATACATTCCACTCCCTGCTATGAAAAAGCTTATAACTATACACAAGCACATGCATGCAAAAGACCATTTAGTGAATTGATCATTGTTTTGCAGGTGAAAGCGAATCGCAACAATTAAAAGCCAGGCTAATGGTATGCACGCAAGACGAGTATAAACGCCAAGAGCAAAGGCTGCTCCACCGCAGAGCTCAGTGAGTGCAGCTGCATATCCCCACCACAGGTAACCCCATGTAATGCCAAATAATCCTATGGCGCTACCAATTTGTGTGAGGTTTTGCGTGCCAGAGATTAATTTATTGTAACCAAAGATGATAAAAATCATACCAAAGCTGATACGCATAAAGGTAAAGCCAATATTTTGTAAAGCAACTGAATAATGCATAATACGTTTCCTTTTTTAATAGTTTTATGTCTAATCTAAGCGCATTATGGGGAAAAAAGCAAAGGTTACAAACAAGCAAGCCCGCTTCAAACGGGTTTGCTTATAACGAGCATATTTTTTAGCAACAAGATCCTTTTTTTAGTTGATACAATGGTCCATTTTTGTGATAGTATCTAGCAAAAAAGAAATCTTCAAAACAAAAGGATCGGTTATGTATAGAATAAATAAGAAACAGTATGCCAGCATGTTGCTTTGTATGAATGCCATAGGATATGTCTTGGCAGCTCCGGTAGTCCAAGATAGGGATCTTAGCATGGATAGGCCTGCTGTTTTAGTCGAGAAAGAAGTGCGCTCTTTAGAAGAAGATTTGAAGGGCACATATGGCAAGTCAATTTCGGAAGAAGATAGGATTTTATTATCGCTTATGGTTCGTGACCATTTAAATATGATGCCTTATAATGACCTGCGTTATAATCCTTCGTTTGTAAGAACAGAGACCCAAAAAGTTATGGTGCAATATGTAGCGAAAAGAGCCTATCAACATGCATCAACTTCTGGTTATGGTCAAATAGTAGCGGCAAATGCGGCAAAAACCGAAGGCAATGAGTTTATGAATTTTATAGCAAAGATTCCGTCACGAGATGTCAATAAAATATATCAGTATTTTGGTCCAACTTTCGAACAAAGAGTTAAAGAAAACGCTATGAATGGAAAGTATGGTTATTAGCAGAGGTTAGTAATCAGGTAAAAAAAAGCGCAGTTTTAAGCCGCGCTTTTTTTGTTGCTTGTATTTGAAAAAAGCCACTGCTTGTGCTTTTTATCGTTATTAGCGAAAATAATGAGTATGAGTTGGTATTAAAAGTAAGGAAGAACCACTATGTCACAAGGCACAAAGAAACAGCAAAGTACGCTGGGTAGTATTATTGAATTTTGCGGATTACTCATTATTGTGTTTTTAATTCGTACCTATGGTTTTGGTTTGTATCAGGTTCCTACCGGTTCTATGGAAACAACCATTTTAGTTGGAGAGCGGTTTTTATCTGATAAGTTTACGTATAATTTTAGAGGGCCACGGTATGGAGAAATCATCGCTATGAATGATCCGGAATATGAATATTCCGATAATTATTTTACAAGACTTTTTCAGCGATATGTTTGGGGGCCACAGAATTGGACCAAGCGCATTATAGGCATTCCAGGAGACACTATCAAAGGGGTAATTGAAGATGGTAAACCCGTTGTGTATCGTAATGGTAAAAAATTAGATGAACCGTATATTAATAGATATCCGTTGATCAGTGAACTTTCACAAGACGTGAATGTTTTAATTAAACAGATAGAATTAGAAATAAAACAGATGTCTCGCCAACATAAACTTGATCAATCAATGGTGGAACACTATATAATGCAGCGATTATCACAAGCGGCATTACCTCCGCGGTCATATGATTCCAGTGTTGCGTGTGATAAGCAGCCGTTTTATAGATTTGACGAAAATAATCTTATTCGTGATGAACAAGGCAATCCTGCTATTGATCCGTTCCTTATTCCTGGAACACCAATGTATTCCGCGAACGGAAAAATGACTCCTGATGAAACGCGTAATAATTGGAATAAGTCGGACGTTTTCTTTGTTAAGCTTGGTGCTGATGAATATTGGGGAATGGGTGATAATCGTCTTGGTAGTAAAGATTGTCGTTTTTTTGGTCCAGTTAAAAGAGAACAAATCCATGGAAGAATTGTTTTTAGGTTATGGTCAATTGATAGTAATGAGGGTTGGTGGATTGTCGATTTAATCAAAAATCCTATCGATTATTGGAAGCGTGTTCGGTGGAGTCGGTGTTATCAATTTGTTAATTAAAAAAAGAGCTGCTACAAAATAGCGGCTCTTTTTTTATCAAGAGTATTTATTTTTGAGGACTATTTTGTATAGCCTGGGAAAAACAGTTCCTGCGATATTTTAAAAAAAATGGATACTTATGCGGAAAATATTTTCTATTCTTATGATGGTCACTTTTATAATACCGTTGAATACTCTACAAGCTTACGGAGCAATAAGACATCATGACTTGCGATGTTATGACTGGGCGATTGTTGGAGCAGGATTTGCAGGTATTACTGCTCTTGCCATTTTAATTGATTCAGGAGTTGAGGCTTCCACCATTGCATGGATTGATCCTGAATTTAATGTTGGAAGAGTGGGTAAGTATTACCGTGAAGTGCCAGGGAATGTGACGACTAATCACTTGATAGAATATGTAAATAATTGTCCACTTTTTAAAGAAATTAGCTCTGCATCTTTAGATACGCTTTACACCTATCCTCTCGAAGAATTTCAACCATTACATGTTATTGTTGATCCATTAATGGATTTTACTGCCTATTTACATGATATGGTTGTACCTATACAAAGTACTGTTACTGGGCTTACGCGGACTGATGATCGTTGGGTTCTAGAAAGTTCTGATGGAATAATAAATGCAGAAAAAGTTATCTTGGCCATTGGAGCACAACCAAAATGTCTCAATTATAATATCCCCCACATTCCTCTTGATGATGCGTTTGATAAAAACAAGTTAGCAGAATATCTATCGCCTACTGATTCGGTAGCTGTTTTTGGAGCCATGCATTCAGCAATACTTGTTTTAAAAAATTTATGTGAATGTAGTCTTAAGCGCATAGTAAACTTTTATGTGGAAGACTATTTCTATGGTTCACCAGGATTGGAAGGGGTTGCTGCAATGTGGGCAAAAAATGTACTCGATGAAAATCCGCCCGCTCATCTTATTCGTGTATTAAGTACTCCTGAAAATAGAGAAAAATTACTTTCTTTATGTACCAAAGCTATTTATGCAATTGGATACGAGTCGAACAAAATTCTGGTAAATGGATCGTCAGATTTAACCTTTGATGAATACACGGGTATTATTGATGAAAATTTATATGGAATTGGTATAGCTTTCCCGCCAACAGGAATTTTTAACGGTCAGAAGATAGCTAAAAATGGTCTTTATGCCTATCTTGTGTATGCAAAAAAATTAATACCACGTTGGATGAATAATGAAAAAGGCTACTTAGGTGGAAGTACAGTAGAAATACCGTGGATTTAAAACTCATATAAGGCTTGAGCAGAAAGGGGTGCATTTTATAGAAAGATGCATCCCTTTTTTGTTTATTTATATAGTGCTTTTAAGATCATTTTTTTCTTTTTCTAAAAATTCATCAAACAATCTAAGTAATCTTTGTTCATTTTCGTGTTCTGAATGTTGAGATGGACTATAATTTTTTGCTGGCATGTAGTAAATAAATTTTTCCATGTCTGGAGGATAATTAAATTCGGCGTAAACTTCAGCAATTTTCTCAAGCAACGCACGCTTGCTTTGCGTATGTTCTTTTAAGTCGAGAAGTAAGCATAATCGTAGTTTTCGTTCTTCAATAAACCATGCATTTATTTCTGGTTCAATTGTCATAGATTGTGATTTTAATGCACTAGCAAGGAGGCTGTCAACATCCAGAGTCTCTCTATTAATAAAAGCTAATTCAGTGATTTTAGGGTTGGTTTCTTGAGGGTTGTCGAGCAAGTACTGGACCGCATAGTTTGTCACGGCAGAATTATCTATTATGTTGTGTTTAATGCCAACCAATAGGGTAAAAAAAGAGCAGGAAATAGAATTTTGCGCAAGTAGAGTTAAAAAGTCGTTCATTTTTTTATGATTTTTCTAATTTATATGTTTCCAATATGCAGTGTTGATGGTCATTTGTGTTTGTTTGTAGTGTGACGATAGTATTGTCATGTAAAATGGATGTTTGCAGATAATAATAAGGAGGATATTGCGATTCTATAATGGTACGATTATTGTTATAGACGATTTCTATTGTTGTTGAGTATTCAAATAAGAAAATACCATTCCTATAATGAACAGTATAAGGATTGGGTGTAAAAACATTGGTTTCAAATTGTTTATTATTGAGGTAGTCAAAAAAAACAATAGTTTCTGGGCTTTTTTGAAAGATAAAGGCTTGCCTATCAGGGTAAACAGTTAGGGCGCTATACATTTTGCATGCTTGCCAAAAACTAAAAAATGCAGGTGCGATTTTTTTAACTGTATTTTGAGATATTTGTTTCAGAGTTTTGCCCTTAAGGTCTAAGTGGTAAAAAATATCTGTTTCTTCTGTTATAAAAATTACCGTATCATCCTGCCAATAGTAATTTTTATCAAAACAATTATTTGCAGCTTCTCCGGGGTTTAAGGTGGTTTTCTCTAGAGTTTTTAAGTTAATAATCGTTATTTGATGTCGTTCGATAGGTATCATTTGATCTGTTGGATCGTGAACTATAATAGAGCTACCGTCATATTTGTTGTATATAGCCCAGGCCGTAATGTTATTTGCAATAGGGATGTAATGTAACGTCCGCAGGGAAGAATCAAGGCAATCGATTCCTTTGTAATCATGATTAACAATAATAATATTTTTGTTATGTATTAAGCGAAAAATATCATTATTTGTAGTTTTGAGTTCGTGTGTTTTTTTTAAGATCATTTTTATTCCATTAACGGTGTAGCTTTATTTTTTTGATTTTTTGTTCTACATATATTGTTTTATAGAGCGCCCCTTTGCCGCTTTAGATTTTAGCCGATTTAATGTTCCATCTAAATTGTAGACACTCTGAGATCTGTATTTTGTGCCATGAAAAATTTCTAAATGATCTTTATGCATACGATCTAAGTAAAACAACTCTCCGGTTTTTAGTGTGGTTCCGGGAATGTCTTCGATTATTTCATAAATGGGCATTATGTGGCGATATACTTTTTTTGTTTTTATGCATCTTGGTTCCATAATTTGACCAAAGGGTAATTTGAAAAACTCTTTCATATTTTCAGCTTTTAGAATAGTAGCCCGAGTCAGTTGTTGAGTGCTTCTCATAAAATCAACAGTGCTATCAGTAATACGAACAATGATCCCTTCTGGCGTGGTTAAGCTATTTGCTTTTGCTGAGCGCGATACATTCTCAGCTAATTTCAGTGCATTTTTATGAGCATATTTAAATAGTTTACCAATGCCATGTAATGCTTTTGGGGTTGTATAGAATTGTGTGCCAAGAGAAATAGTTTTTTTTATGACATCACGTGTTTTAAGGGTAGAGCTTTTTTCTTTTATGGCACCGTAAATAACAGCAAAGGTGTCAGCCCAAGCTTCAAGCTTTTGATGTGTTTTATTTGGATGTTCTCCGATAATAAGATAACTTAGCTCTCCAACTTCTAGCGCTACTTTGCCGATATAATAACCGCAGGTGGCAATGCTTTCTGCAATGTTTTGTACGGTGCGTACCGGGTGGATTATATCATCAACAGTGTGATATGCACCTTCTACTAAACCTTCTCCGGCAGCTTGGATACAGTCAAGAAGCATCCAGCAGGCATCAGCAAGGTCAAGGGCTTTATGTGCTTCTTGTGCATTGTTATACGCAATACCTGCATCAGTAAAATCAGCAATAATGTTAGTAGCTTGCTTGAATGCTTTGGGGGTTTTATCTTTATGCCATATGCCGGAGCTTTTTTTGGTGATATCCACAAATTCATGGTGAATTGTTTGTTGCAGAATATCGCCTTGGCAGAGTTCTAGTGAACCAGTGTTTATGCCATAATCATTGCAATACCGCTGCATTTTTTCAGAAATAGCGTAGCGTTGTGTGATGGGTTTTTGATTGCCATTTTTGATTTGGTCAAGAGCATTTTTCCGCTCGTCAATAATATGTTTATGCGTATCCCATTCTGGCAATTGTTGATAAACAAAAAGTCTGTTTTCTAAATCAAAAATATCTATGGTTAGATATTTTTGTTCGACAATACTAGGAGTCGCTATTGTAGCGGAAGCTTGCGAATTTTTTTTGTACTGAGAAGTTTTTTGATTTGAAGGTGTGTAGTTTTTATGTGGATACAATTGCTGCATCCAATGTGTGACAACTGCCAATTGTTCCCTTGTGGGGTAATAACTTTTGTTTTGTTTGCTTGTATTTGGGCGAGGAGATATCCGTCCTGTCAGAGACACGTTATTGGTTGGTTTACTAAAATCAAGGTGTGCATAGTGGGATTGATATTCGCTTGCAAGAGTTACTACATTGCATAGTATGAGAAAGGTATGAAAGATATGAGAAAATATTTTTAAGTACTTCATATTGTTTTTGAACAAAGAGTATGTAATTTGTTCAAAATGAGCAACTGTTTTATAGAAATGTAAGCAAAGGAATTGTAATGATTTATACGGTTTTTAAGGTGTGGTCAGTCACTACCGGAGTGTTTTTGGTAGGAGATGTGTTGTGGTTAACATTAGTCATGAACAAGTTTTTTGTACCACAGATTAAGCATCTTATGGATGTAACCAGCAACGGTACAAGGATTAATTACCCATCGGCGTTGGCTGCATATCTTTTAATTGCAGTAGCTCTTGCTTGGTTTGTGGTTATGCCACTAGCAAAAGAACCGTTAATGAAGGTGTTTCCGCAAGGAGCGTTGTTGGGTTTTTGTATCTATGGTGTGTATGAATTTACCAATCATGCAACACTGATTTCTTGGCCGCTATCGTTTCTTACTGTTGATATTCTTTGGGGAACTGTGTGGTGCGGTGTGGCAAGTGCAATCAGTGTTGCTGTAATAAATTATTTTAAAATGTAGTGTTCTTTAGTTAATTTTCTTGTGCGGTAAGTCCGTATAAAGGTACAGTTGTTGGCAGCTTGTCTTGCAGGCACAGAATGTGGCAAAACAGTTGTTGTACTTCCTGTTTTTTTTCGCTTTTATCAAAATTGGTGATAACAATAAGTCCGGTAACATCTACCGTATCACTGATAATTTCTTTGCTGCAAAAGCAGCATTCATATTTTTTTTTCATATTTATTCACTTTAATTGTTTGCAATCTGAAGAGTTTCGACATGTTTTTCTGACTTTTGGATTTCCTTTATACCGAATGGAACTCGAATTTTGTGCGAGCGCTACAAGTTGTTCGGTCACATGTAATTTTGCATCGGAGCTATTGCTACAATTAATTGTGGTATTTTTTGCACAAAGGGCTAGTCCTTTGTAATTGCTGCTATTGGATAACTCTATGTTTTGATTATTTGCATTGCCAGTAACAGTAATATCGGATGAGCCGGATGCTCTTGCTCGGATAATACCATGTTGTGTAATAAGACCCGATGCTTTGTAATTACTACTTCCACTTATGGTAATATCTTGATTGGTTGTTTTACCAAAAAGTTTAACGGTTGCAGAACTGCTCGCATTTAATGTAAGATCTGTGCAATTTATGTTCTGTAAAATTAAGTCAGAAGAATTGCGCGCGGTAAGGTTTAATTGTTCTATTGGTTGAACCGTTCCTCTGATTGTACTACTACCGCTAGAAGTTATTGTATTCAGTTTTTGATTTTTAACAAGGACATATGAATTGCTTGAAGCAATCAGCTTTGTGGCAAGAAGTTTGGCGTATATTGTGCATAAAGGTTGTCTGTTGTATGCAAATTTACGAGGCTTATTATCTGGCGTGGTAACAGCCAATAATCCATTTTTAACAGTAAATAGGAGATTGCTATTAAAAGCTTCATCTATTTCAATACGGGGCGTTTGTTCATCATCGATATGAACGGTTGCTATATTACCAGAAACTGCAACATGTTCTATTGGGTCCAAAGGCAAGCTTTTCATAGTGCCTGATGGCATGATAAGAGATAGTTGCGCAAGGTCTTGCTCAGAGTATCCGTTGTTGTTAATAATGAGTTCGTTATTAGCAATTTTCATACTTTCAGAAACGGTACTTTGACTGGAAAAATGTGTCTGCAGGTAGTGCGTAATCAGAGTTCTTACTTTGGATAGAAGCGCTATCGATACAATCGCAAGCGCAGAAAACATAATGATGTTTCGCGGTGAGATAAGTTCTGTTTTTTCCATTGCGGTAATATTGGTTGTAATCAATAGTGTAAGGATGATTGGGCGATAACGTTTGTAATGCATGGCAAATTTTTACCTATTTGTTTTGTATATTGATCATTAAATAATACTGTTTTTCTTATTGACATGCCAGGATTGTTTGTTATTCTAAAATTAACGTCCAATTTGTTCCTTCTGTAGGAGATATCAATCATGGAAATCACTCTCTAAGTTCTCAATAATTACTCGCTAACCGTATTTTTGTACGGATTACCGGCTTTTTCTTTTTTAACCAACTTCGATTTTTAAACTATGCTATTGTTTTTGCGCACCAATGTATGCGTATTGCATACTGCTTTTTGCGCAAATTCCAAATAATTTTTATATAAACACTATAAAGGTAAGGATATGGGTATGAGCTCCGTTCGTTTTTTTGATATTTTTTGCAAACTAGTTGGCACCCATTTATTGGTAGCTCGTAAGGGTATTGCTGATCAGATTATTAATTTATACATATGGACCAGCATAACGTTGGTAATTATGGGATACATTATGCAACAATTTGGTCTTGCAAGTGGATATGGGGCATTTCAGTTCGCATCAATTATTGCAGTGGTAGGGCTTTTTGAAGTGTATAATACATCAACAAGGACTATCATGGATATTGAGGGCGATCGCAATATATCATATTATCTCACGTTGCCTGCACGGCCAGGGACAGTATTGTTGAGTATGGCTTGTTCGTATGCGCTTATAGGTCTGATGTTGACTGTTGTATTATTACCGTTTGGTAAATTAGCTCTCTATAATAGTTTTAATTTTACTAACGTATCCTGGTTGAGATGTGCTATTACCGCTATTTTAGCAAATGCTTTTTTTGCAATATTTGCGGTTGCCATGGTAGCTCATGTCGGTGCAATGTCAAAAATGAGAAATATTTGGATGCGGTTTATTTGGCCGCTATGGTTTTTAGGGTGTTATCAGTTTTCGTGGAATGCCCTCTATTCCATATCAGCTCCCTGTGCATATTTAGTTCTATCTAATCCAATTACATTTGTTACAGAAGGCATGCGCGGAGCATTGTTAGGGGCATCAGATTTTTTACCGTGGGGAATCTGTTGCGCAGCGTTGTGTTTTTACATCACGGTTTGTTGGTTTTATGCCTACTATAAAATGAAGCGTTTGCTCGATTTTGTATAAATTTTGAAAAATAAAAAATTAATCTAAAGGGATATTATGAATTCAGTCTTGTTAAATATAAAGAATATTAAAAAAAGGTATGGCACAAAAGAGGCTCTCAAAGGCGTTTCTCTGCAAATTTATAAGGGAGAAATTTTGGGATTGTTGGGCGTTAATGGTGCGGGCAAAACTACTCTATCATCTATTATTGCAACGCTGCATCCACCAACAGAAGGTGATATTGAAATTGATGGTCAATCAATTTACAAAGATGTTGCAACGTACCGATATAAAATTGGTTTCTGTCCCCAGCGACCAAACTTGCACCCAGAGCTTACACTGGAACAAAATTTACGGTTGTCTGGTAGCTACTATGGTATGTCTGATGAACAGATTGCTACACGCCTTAATTTATTAATTAAACAGTTTGATTTAGGGCAGTATTTACACGAAAAAGCAAATGTGCTTTCTGGCGGATACAAACAACGCTTTATGATTGCACGTGCATTGATGCATAATCCGGAGTTGGTGATATTGGATGAACCAACAGTGGGATTAGATCCACACATTAGGCGACAGTTATGGCAACAGATCAGAGATTTAAAACAGTTGGGTGTGACCGTAATTTTGACAACGCATTATCTTGATGAAGCAGAACAACTTTCTGATCGCGTCTGCGTGCTTGATGGCGGACTCATCAAATTGATAGACACGCCTGATAAGTTGAAGGCTGATTTTAAGATGAATAATTTAGAAGATGTGTTTATTGCATTGATGGATGTTGATAAGCCGATCGAATAAAAATTAACAAAGGCAAAACTCATGAATATAAGTATATTTCGTTTTTCCGATATTTTTTGGAAGTTGATAAAAACTCATTTTTCTATTGCACGTCGACAACTTTTTGATAAATCAATCAATCTTTACATTTGGGCTTTTTGTTCATTAATCGTGATGGGCTATATTATGCAGGGATATGGCCTTTCAAGTGATTATGGTTGTTTTCAGTTGGCAACAGTTGTTGGCACCATAGGATTGTTTGAAATTTATGGTAATGCATTTCGTATCATTGCAGATATTGAAGGCGATTGCCATGTTAATTATCTTCTAACATTGCCATTAAGCCCTACAATTGTATGGTGGAGTTTAATTTGTTCGTATTCGTTGATAGGTATTATTCTCAGTATTTTGATGCTTCCATTTGGTAAATTACTGTTGTGGAACAGTTTTAATGTGGCCACAATTGCATGGGTTAAGTTTGCTGTTCTGTTAATTTTGTCAAATATTTTCTTTGGTGTGTTTACTTTGGCGGTGACTGCGCATGTTGGGGCGCTATCAAAAATGGAAAATGTGTGGTGCCGTTTTATTTTTCCCCTGTGGTTTATGGGTGGGTTTCAATTTTCATGGGAATTGGTTTATAAGCTATCCCAGCCTTTGGCATACATATTGTTATGTAATCCAATATTGTACGTGATGGAAGGAATGCGTGGAGCGTTATTAGGTCAGACTGATTGTTTGCCATGGGAATTTTGTTGTGTGGCAATTATAGGTTTTACACTTGTTGGTTGGATGTATGGAAAATATAAAATGAAGCGATTGCTCGATTTTGTATAACAAATGTAAGGGAATTTTTATGTTATTATTGCAAAATAAAATTATTGTAGCTTGTTGTGTTTTGATCGCAGTAGCACTCTCAGGCTGCATTTTTAAAAAAACAGAACAATATGGCACGGTCATCATACTCAACGGCACTTCTGCTGTTGGTAAATCAAGTATTATGCGTGCGTTCCAAGACAAGCATGCTGAACCATGGCTGGGGATGGGGATTGATAATTTTTTTATTAATCTTTTACCCTTCAAGTTTTACTTTGACCCACAATATGGCGTGATGCAGGGCGAAGCAACAGAAGACGAACAAGGCAAGTTGTTTACGTTACATATTGGTCCAGAAGGTCAAAAAATGATCAGGGGTATGCATTGTGCAATAGCTGCCTATGCAAAAGCGGGTAACAACGTGATTGTTGATTACATTATGTATGATGCAGCATGGCATGATGATTTGATATCTGCATTATCTGGCATTCCGGTTGTTACCATTGGTGTGACGGCATCATTACCTGTAGTGCAGCAGCGTGAAAAATTGCGTGGAACTTCACCTGAAGGGCATGCGCGTAGTATTTATCATACCGTTCATCAGGGATGGGAATATGATGTGGAAATTAATACTGATGAAATGACGCCTGAACAAATTGTTGATAAGATAGACGAATACTGTTTATCAAGTGCCGAAAAATAAAAAAGTAAGGAATACTATGTTCAAATATAGTGCATTATCATTGTTGTTAATGACAACGGGCTTGTTCTCTGCGGAAAGATATGCAATCAAAGAACATCTTGGATCTGTAAGTAATAAAAGTAACTTTCTTTTATGTGCAAACATTAGTGCAAGTGGTGTAGATTGCGGAGTTTTTTCTATAGAAAATAACAAACCAGCATTGTTGCTTTCGGCATACATCAAAAATGAAGATATCGGCACTAATTTTACTGATGCAATCTCATCGCTATTAGCACAGCTACAAGATACATATGCTATAACAGTAAAATACGCATGTTTCTCTGGTCCTGGAGTGCCTTCTGCGCAACAAGATTATCTGGAGCATTGGCGACTACCATATGTAATTGATGCCAAGAAAATTATTGCGCAAAATAACTTAGCATCAGCAATCATTGTGAATGATTTTTTGGCAATGAGCTATGGAGTGAATTTTGTAGATAACAAAAAAGTTACTACTTTGTATGATGCGCCGGTAGAGTATCATGGCAGACGTGTTATCATTGGTGCTGGTGCGGGCTTGGGTACTGTTTCTATGATCTGGAATGAGCAGCAGCAAACATATACCAGTTTTCCGGCAGAAGCAGGAACAGGAGATTTTCCTCCTTTTGATGCATTTGAGTTGGAATTAGTACAGCGTATGAAGAAAATACGCAATTTTAGAACGATGCATTGGGCATTTTGTGTTGCTGAACCAGGTATTGAATATATCTATCAAATTTTACAAGATATGAATTATGAAGGATGTGCAACGGATAAAAAATATCCTAATGCGATGGCAATTTTAGCTGATGTGAACAATAATGCATGTTGTGCCAAAACTGCTGAGCTGTTTTACAAATATTATGCACGTTTTGTATACAATTTTGTCTGGAACACGTTGCCATTCGGCGGAATTTATTTGGTGGGCTCAACGGCAACGGAACATCCAGAAATGCTTACTTCAATATTTTTACCAGAGTATTTTAATTGCGTAGAAAGCAAGCGCCCATTGTTGCAACGCATTCCGATATATATCATCAAAGATGATGTATCAGTAGGATTGTATGGAACAGCGCAGTATTTCTTGTTAGAGAAAAAAGAGCTGCTTGGTAGCTCCTTTTTGAGTGAATTACATATCAAGATAAGTAGTTACTGGGATGTAGTGAAAAATAAGCTGCGCATGTGTTGTTAACAAAAACACTGGATTGTTGGGCTTCTTTGGTTGCTCGATTTTGTATAAATGTTTATAATGTATTCGCATTTGAACAACTATAAGAGAGACCTATGAAAAAACGAAACATTATTATTTTGACAAGTGTTGTATTGGTGGAATGTCTTTATTCAATGGATATGTTGTCTAAATCACATTTTTCATTGCCATTGAGTGTGATACAAAAACAGACCGGGTATATTACAAACCCATTGAGTGACATAGAAAAGCAGTTAGTAGCAGAAGTAGTACGACACAAAGGCAAAGCTCGCGTACTAGATATGATAAAGTGCAGGCACAGGGGGCAAATACTACAGTTCAAAGGTGTTTTTTATGTAGATCAAATAACACAATGCCCTTTGACGCGAAATGTATTTGCAAAAATCCGAACAATAGAAGAAAAATCATGGTATTGTACGCGCGTGACACCCCATTATAAGAATGGTCGTCTTATTGCTCTGCAGCCACCAACAAATTATTTGGGTGATAGTACTCGCTATATATGGAATCGACGGTTTTTTAAGACAAAGAACACGAAAGTAAAAACAGACGAAAGCTCTGTTTTTGTAAAAGCTTGTTTTACAGAAGAAAAAAAAGATCTATTACTTGAATTTGTGAACAAGTGTGATGTAAGATGTGGGGTAAAATAGTTATATAATACCGTAGGAATAACATGAAAAGCTGGTTGAACAGAAATATTATTGGTTTTTGTTCAGCTAGCTTTTTTGGTGATTGGTGCCACGAAATGAGTACGGCAATTTTGCCTATGTTTGTTGCGCAATTAGTTGGACCGTTTTATGCGCCACTTGCTCTTGGTTTTATTCAGGGTTTTTCTGATGCCGTTGCAACAATTGCAAAATTGTTTTCTGGATGGCTTGCGGGTAGAGTGCCTTTTTATAAACCATTTTTAATCGTTGGTTATGCATTAGTCGGTATTTTTCTTCCGTTGATTGGAACGGCACAATCTGTTGTAGCAATTTTACTCTATAAAATAAGCGCGTGGTTTGGCAGAGGATTGCGAGAACCCATGCGTGATACATGGCTTGCTAGTGTTGTTCCCGCAGCTCTTTATGGGCGGGCGTTTGGCTTACAACGTTCATGGGATACGTTGGGTGCATTAATTGGTCCAATCATTACGTTTGTTTTGTTGCGTATGAACTATGCACTTTCCTCTATTTTTTTCATAGCAGCTATTCCTGGTTTATGTGCGGTGCTTTCTATTGCGCTGATCACAACTGAAGATGAGCGTGAATATCACCACGACGGTGAATCCACATTTTTTGGAAAAGTTAAACAGCTACCATCAGAGTTTATATTTTTTTTAGGGGTAATGTTTCTATTTGGTTGCGGTAATTTTAATAGCGCATTACTTATTTATCGGGTGCAGGAACTTTTTGGCTATCAACATTCTGCTATTGTTGCAACCGTGCATGGAGTAGCTTTGTATGCGTTTTTTAATATTGTGCGAGCTATAAGTGAATTTGGTGTTGGAACATTAAGTGACTATGTTAATCGCAGGATGTTATTAGCAATTTTGGGCTTTGGAGCTTTTGGTATTACCGCACTTGGTTTTATGTTGAGTACAACATCAATATTGTTTTGGTTGCTTTGTTTTGGTTGTGCTGGTTTGAGTGCAGGTACGGTGAAAGTTTTAGAAAAAGCATATGTGTCCTACATGCTACCAGATCATCTTCGTGGTGTTGGGCTTGGTGTATTGCAATCAGTTGATGGTATTGGAGATTTGTTATCAAGTGTTATTGTTGGGCTCTTGTGGTCATGGGGATCGCCAATTATTGGTCTTACGTATGCAGCTGTATTAAGTTTTATGGCAATGATTCTTTTGATTGTCAAAAAATAACAGTTCTAAAGGTCTTGATTTTACACCCATGAATAAGCATAAATAATACAAACACGAGATGGAATATGATTATGGTTAGGAAAAGTGCATGAAAAGTTGGTTGAATGAAAATAGCATGTATTTTTGTTCAGCTAACTTTTTTTTTATGAGTATTATGTGTGCGTTTTGGCAATTGCAGAGTATGGATGAGCCTGTAAAGAATGTGTTTCCTTTAAAACTCGCATTAATGATAAAGCCTGATTGTTTTGATCGTAAGATGGTTCGTTGTTTGTCTGAGGTTAGTGTGAATTGTAATAAAATAATTCGGGAAACAATACAATACAGAGAGCGCTATAATAAAGACTATAGGGCCTGGATTTTGAATTCGGATAGCGAGGTCAGAAAGCAACACTTTATGAATCTTGAGCAACATTTAAAACCCGTACAAGATCTTACGTGGAATCAGTATGGAACAGCCTGTGCTAAGGCATCATTTGGATCACAACTCAATTGGTCTTTGTATGAGGGGATTAGGCAAAAACGGCTTTGTAGTTGGTTAAAAGAAGTGATGCTCGAACGACGTTCTTTTTTTAATCCCGATTCTGTTGGCAATTGTGCTGTTTGGGAAAACTTTTATGACGTTTTGCCTCATCGGCCATCAGTATCTTTTGATGGTAATTTTGATGTGTATATTCATGCTTGTGGGGCTGTAAAAAAACAAGATCCTTTTGGTGTGGATGTATTAGAATATCGATTATCATCTGAGCTAGGGACGGTTGTTTTTATTTGCATGGCAGAAATAAATGGCGAATTATTTCCGTTGGCGATTTTTTTGGAATTTCCAAGACTTTTGGAGGCTTTTTTGAAATCATCACAGATTAAGTTTGCGCTTGGTTTTGTACGTAAAGTATTTGTGCTGGAGGGCGTGACGTTGCCTGAGCATTATGATATATGTAAGCCATACTATGAGCAAGGGCGGCATTATACATCTTTTGAAAAATTACCAAAAAAAATACGCAAGGCGCTCGCCGCTCATTATCTGGCACAGAGAGGGAAGCAAAAGAAAAAGAAATGGGCGTGTTTTGGTGCATGAAGGCCTTTATAAAAAGGCACCAGCTATAGATTGAAGGTGGTTTCTTTGATAAACTGATTATAAGTTTCAAATATAATTATGGTCCCAAAGGTAATCTATGCAACAAATCAATGTTTTAATTGAAATCCCTAAAAATTCGATGATCAAGTATGAAGTTGAAAAAGAAACAGGAATGTTAGTGGTGGATCGTTTTATGTACACTGCCATGGCATATCCGTTCAATTATGGCTATATACCTAATACCCTTGCAAAAGATGGCGATCCAGTGGATGTAATGGTTATTTCTTCTTATGCTGTTCAAGCTGGTTCGTTTATTCCTTCTCGTGTGATTGGCATGCTAGAAATGGAAGATGAAGCGGGCATTGATAATAAAATTATTGCAGTGCCGACCAAAAAGGTTGATCCTTTTTATGCAAATATTAACGATTTATCTGATCTTGATGATGCTACTAAAAATATGATTAAGCATTTCTTTGAAAACTACAAAAGCACAGAACCGGGCAAATGGGTTAAGGTGAAGAGCTTTGTGGGCAAAGAAGAAGCGATGAAAGATATACAAGAAAGCGGGTTATAGCAAATAAATGGGATAATGAGTAATGATGCATTGCGTAAAGCAAATAGTGTGCTGCATGGTGTTATTGTGCCATATGCAACTCATTTCATTTTCATATAATTTTACTCAGTATCATATCGTTGATACATCACGCCAAGAATTGTATCCGCATGATGCTACGCATCCTTACCGCGAGTTGATGATGCATATATGGATACCCGTTACAGAAATACCATGTCCCTTGATCCTGTTTTCACATGGATTGGGGGACAATTTTAATGGCATGACGTATACCCAGTTGTGCCAGTATTGTGCATCGCAGGGATATGTTGTGGCAAGTGTTTCACACGCCTACGGCTGCAAACCAATTCAATTTCTTGATGGCAGAATTGCTCCCTATCTTTTTCCTGCACCATTTCACCAGCAACCTGGCAAACATATGTTTGATATAGAAGCGGATATGTGGGTTGCAGATATGGAATGCGCGCTTGTTGAATGTGCACGTCACAACACAGATCAAACATCGTTATTGTACAAAAAAATTGATATGGCACGCATTGGTGCCATGGGCCATTCGCTCGGTGGTGCAGTTGCAATACAATTATGCCGTAAGCATAATTGTTTTAAAGCGGTGATTAATCTTGATGGTCCGTTGTATGGCACTCATGCAACAGTACCAGTTGAAATACCATTGCTGATGATTGTTGGTTCTTCTGTTACGCAAAATCCAATGCCGATTTTTTCAGGCGGTGTGCCATTTCATAAAGAATTTTTATGGCGGTACTATTTTAACCAACAATCGTTACCAGCACTTAAAATGTTGGCTGCATCATCTGCTCAGGCACAGATTGTTTTTGTTGATAAAATTGTGCATGGTTCTTTTTCTGATGAAGCATTCAATGTTGATCCAGTGATTGCGCCATTTGTCTTAAGCGGTGAACTAGCGCATGCAATAGTTTATGCATACGCGAAAGATTTTTTTGATACGCATTTGCAAAGTCACCAACCGTCTTCATAATGTTCCAAAAATTTTTGAGAAGTTTTTGATATGGTTAATTATATATACATACCAAGTTCAGCGCTTAAAGGATTTAACAGTCTGAGTAGTATACTGATACTCGGTGTTTTTATGATAATAGGCCTTTATCTTAAATTTAATTATGGAGAAGAAGCTACTTGGGGTAAAAACTGGAATAAAAAGAAAAAGCGATAGGATTTGTGAATTCTTTTTTAATATATTCAGCTTGTGATATTCTAATGGGGGTGGATATTTTTTTAAATGGGGGGATTTATGAATCGCATTGTCAGTAAGGTATTTGCAATCTTTGTTTTTTTAATGATGCCGATTTTGGGCGCATCAGATATAGGTGATACGTTAACAATAAAAAGAACGTATGGTAAAGATTTATGGGGCTATAGTCAGAAAGAGAAAGATGTAGCCACTCATATTTTAGAGAGCACATTATATCCACAAAAAAAAGAGCTCACAGAGCGCATCAAAGGGTTGCTGGATGCACCAAAAGCAGAGGGCAAGCAAGAATCTGATGATGCAATGCAAGAGCTCAAAGAAGCAAAAATAGAACTAGAGAAAATTAATCGAGATATTGATGATCAAGAAGTAATAGCAGGCAAAAAATACAGTCGTCTCAGAAAAGGCGCCTTGTATGCAGTGTCGGCAACAGCACTTTTGGGAGCGTCGGCGATAACGTATTTAACTTATTTAACTTATTTTGAGCCTAGTTTAAGATTTCGTGTTGAGCTTGAAGGTGGCTTATTAAAATATTTACGTAATCGGACTATTGGAGAGCCATACACGATAAAATCAGATAGTGAGCTTGAGTTTTTCAATAGAGATGTGAATGAATGGCAACCGGTAGCAGAAAATGAGGAGCTAGCAAAGCGATCGTTGGTGAGACCTAATCATGAACTTTGGGGTTGGCGATATGATGAAATATCTAAAACGATTATGCCCTATAGAAGAAAGTATTATTTCTGGGATTCAAAAATTAATGCATTCCGATTAGAAACATTTGAAGAACAGATGTCTAGCATTTCCTGGGAACGTATATATGATTGGCTTGCTAGCGATAGGAAATTAAAAACGGCTGAGTAGGATACTGCCATCCATTTTCAAAATATTTCTTTTGTGTTCTAATACTTTCTATTGCCAGCAATGCATGCTCAGTAATATTTGCTGGCAAACTGTGTAAATCAAACCAAGCCACATCGCTATGACGGTGTGGTTCTTTATTTTCTACTTCGCCGTTCCATTTCTCTGCTATGAAGTAAAAACCGATTATATCTTGTGTGTTTTTATTGTTTGCACGTACGTGCAGAATGTGAGAAAAAACAAAATCAGATGGTTCCGCAACAACACCAACTTCTTCCAAAGTTTCACGAGCGGCGGCAGTAGTTAAAGTTTCATTTTCTTCCAGCAACCCGCCGGGAAAATTCCAGTACCCGCAAGCCCACTCGGTATTGTGGCGTTGCACGAGTAAAACTTGGTTTTCTTTTTTGAGAATAATGCCAACATAGGCAGGAAGTTTGTATATATTTTTCATGCTATTGCTTTAAAGTATTAATTTTTTGTTCCAAAAGTTTTGCTTTTTTTAGTTCAAGTTGATAGGGTTCTCCAAGTAATGAGATCATTTTTTCAAAAAAGTCTTGAGCTCCAATGGTTAATGCTTTCAAAAATTCATATCTTGGAAGCTTATATTGAATAAACTTTATTGAAAAGAGCATATATTGATCGGAGATATATTTCATGGACACTGGTAAGGGTTGATCAGGAAAAGACATTTCTGATTTTTTGTTTTCTAAGAATTCTTCTATCATGTTAAGTAAATATACCCATAAAATATCGATTATAAATGGATAACTCCTTCGATATAAAATCGATCAAGTTCTTGAGGATTATCCATATCAGCGAAATAATAAGAAGGTCTTGCCAGCAGATCATTAAAATCGTAGATATTTTTTTTCGGGTATTTTATATAAGATTTAATGAAGAACATTTTTTTTTAGGTTCGAAATTTTATTTTCTAGGTCTTTGATTTTTTTTAATTGCACTTGATATTTAGAGTTTTTTTCTTCAAAAAGAAGGATCATTTTTTCAAAAAAATCTTTGGCTCCTAAAAGCAATCCATTAAAGAATTCATATTTTGGTAACTTCCATTGAATATAGTCTACCGAAAAAAGTATGTAATCATCAGAGATATAGTCAATAGACATAGGGGTTGGTTGATCAGGAAAAGACATTTCCGATCGTTTGTTTTTTAGAAATTCTTTCATCATATTCAAAATATATGACCATAAGTGATCAATTAAATCATATAGTTTAAAGCCAATAATCACTTGATCGTTGTAGGTTAGGTGTAGAACTCCATCTATATAATCTAAATCTAAATCTTTTTTTATACGTAAAATTTCTTGAGAGTTATTGATATCAATAAAATAGTGAGAAGGTCTTTTTTCAACATCGTCAAGATCGTAAACAGGTATGCTGGGATATTTGATGTATGATTTGATGATAAACATGAGGAAAAACTTTCGGAATAATTATTGTTTTGAAGGTATATAAAATTGTCCTATTCTTCCATGATCAAAGCCTACTCTGTATTTGATGTTTCCAATCATTCCGTCGACTTGATACATATCATTTGTGCCTTGCTGAATTATTATTTCTCTATTTTGTTTGATAATTTTTTTGATATTGCTGATAATATCAGAAATATTCATTTCTTTGTTTAAAAAAGTTTGGTTACCCTTCAAGCTACCATTCCAATATAAGGGATGATGTCGTTCAAGAATATGTTTTAGTCCGCTTTTATCAAGTAGGCAGGTAATTTTGCCAACTTTTATTTTCTTCCCTTTAAATTGAGCAAGAGCTTGAGAAAGATGATCTTTTGCGCGGGATACTTTTTTTGGTTGTAGAAGAATTTGCTGGGCAATCCGTAATGGAATTCCTTCTGCAGTCATCAATGAAGTGCTCTTCTGCACATTTTGATTTAATTTTCTGGCTATCGAAAAAGCGCTTTTATGTGCACTGTTAAAAAGACAGCTAAAGCCATTGAGTGCACGTGTAGTTGCGCAGCATTGAATAGCTGCACTGGCCAGATTTTTAACAATATCGCGGGCTTTCAGTTTTTTACTATATTCAGAAAGTTCATAGGCAATGTTTTTGCAACCCTCACTCAATGCGATATATTTATTGGCTAACAGGTCAATGTTACCACAGATAAGAGCTTCCATTGCTGTATCTATTTCTTGTAATGCTATGTATAAATAATGGCCACATGTTATTGTTGTATGTACATAATTTTGTACAGTCTCAATAGGATGTGTAATGTCATGCACAACTGATGATAGGCCTTGTACAATGCCTTCTCCCGCTGCGCGTATGCAATCTAGAATTGCCCAACTGGCGTTGGCTAAGGCTATTGCTTTTGTTACTTCCCCTATATGATTAAATGAATTTCCAGCAATAATAAAATTGCTCACCACAGTAGTAAGGTCCTTAATTTCTTGACAGTTAATTCGCTGGTTCCATATATGGGCTGTGGCGTCAGTTAATACTATAAACTCTTGATGTATTATGTGTTGAAGGCCATTTCCATTGCATGATTGGAAGGATTTGATATCTAGATTGTGAAAAGATAAATATTTTTGGGTCTCATTGTTGAGATAATAATGCCTTAAAGATATTTCGTGTGTTTTTGAGTCATTGCTCAGAAATTGTTCAAGTGTTGTATAGCGTTGCAATTGAATGGGATTATATACGTTTTGAGGTAGACAATTCTCATAAGATGCCTTGGGTGTTGCGTTAAGCCCCTGGACGAATCGCTCAAGTCTATTTTGGCGCGGGATGTTTTTAGAAAGAGAATCAACAGGGCTGTGCAAATGAGGTGTTATTAATTCTAATGTGGCAGTTCTGGTCGGTATGGTATGTATAGGACTATGATATTCAGATGAAAACAGCAGCCCCAAAAAAAATAATAAAGATACGAGTAATAGTTTTAAACAGCCCGAGATAAGCTTCATTATTACTTTCAAAAAATCACTACTTATTTTATGCATTCATAGACAATGGTGTAGTCTTGTGCAGATGGGGAGCAGTTAAGATCGTACGCTTCTATTTTTTTAACGTGCGTAAATCCAACTTCTTTGAGTAGAGCATCCATCTCTGTTGGGTAGTAGAGTTTGATTTGGAAGTATTCCATTTCTGTTTTGATAATCTCAGTTTTATCCATAAGTTCGTAGCGGCAAATGACAGTAGCAACACTGCTTTCTATTCCCAGCGGCAATGTGCTAGAAATGATTGTTGTGCCATCTGGTTTTTTATACGCTTTGCCGTGCCACAATCCTGTTTTTGCTGGTACTGCATAAACTGTTTCCACATCAAACACAAAAGTGCCCCCTGGTTGCAGCAAGGAATATATTTTTTGTAAGCACATTTTTATGTGAGCAGGATCCAGGAATAAACAAAAAGAGCTGTCAGGGATAAAAATAAGATCGTATAGTTTTGTTGTGGGTACGCCTTCCAAAAACTGTTCCCAGACGCGTGGCGTAAGATTCTTTTGCTTACATTTTTGATGCAATGCATTGAGCATAAATGGTGATGCGTCAAAACCTTCTACATCAAATCCTTCTTCCAAGTAAGGAATAAGATAGCGACCGCTTCCACACATAGGTTCCAAAATAGGACCAGTGCTTTTTGCTATGTAATGACGAAAAAAATCATATTCTTCTTGGGCAGCCTTTGGCTTATCAAGATCAAAAAATTCGGTACAGAGGCTTAAGTAGAGAGTAGGTTTCATTGTTTATACTTGTTTTATACGCGCTTAATTCTTCAACAAGTTCAGAATGAGCGCGAAGGGGAGTTTATTGTTATGCTTACAGTCGCTGCAGGAATTGTGCAACAATTTTTTTTACACTGGTTTTAAAACGCACCGTTATATGCATTTCTCCGCTTGTTTTTTCTTCAATTTCTTGAACAGTTCCAATGCCATACTTTGTATGCTTTACAGGCTGGTTTTTTCGCCACGTGGTTGATGCAGAAAGAGGTTTCTTTTGTTCAATGACGGTCGTTGGTTGTGTTGTTTTAGTGTAGGTGGGGATGTAAATTTCCGATTGCTTGTTAGCTGAAGGAGATGTTTTTGTTCCGAGCCAACCACCAAAAAATTGATTCACTTGCGCAATGCTCCAATAAGAGCAGTCTTCATAGGGAATAAGATCTGCGGGTATTTCATGCAAAAAAGGTGATGGTTGCTGATCTATCATCTGGCCGTATGAATAGCGGTGTTTTGTATACGTCATAGCCAAATGTTCTTTAGCCCTCGTTATGCCTACATAAAAAAGACGCCGTTCTTCTTCGATTGCATCGTTTGAATTGAGAGAGCGGGTTGTTGGAAGAATTCCTTCTTCAATTCCCGGTAAAATTACCAGATCAAACTCTAATCCTTTTGCTGCATGCAACGTCATGAGCGATACGGCTTGAGAATCTCTGTTCTGTTTACTCATTTTATCTTGCATCAAGGCAACTTCATCAAGAAATGCGGTAATGGTTGTGGTGCCATTCGCCTCAAAGTGGTTAACCGCATCAAGAAGTTCTTTAATGTTATCAAGGCGTGCTTGTGCTTCTTGTGGTTCATCGCTGTTTTTGATGTAACTCAGGTATTGCGCATTGATGATAATATCTTCAAGGGCTTTGCTTGTGGTAGTTGTTGGCTGAATGTTGTTAAAGATAGAGATAAAACTTTCAAGCATAGCTGTTTTTGCTTTTCCCAGGCTGCCATCAACCATTATTTTTTGAGCAATGTCATGCCATGTTGCAAATGGTTCATCTGCCCACTGTGTGTAAAACATTTCTTCAAACTTATCGCCTAATCCGCGAGCGGGGACATTGATAATACGGAAGAATGATGTTCTATCAAATGGGTTGGCAACAATCTTTAAGTACGCGAGCAGATCTTTAATCTCTTTACGTTCATAAAATTGAATACCACCAATAATGCGGTAGGGGATTGATTCTTTAAGCAATGCTTCTTCAATTGCGCGCGATTGTGTATGCGTACGATACAGTATACCAACATTGTTAAGACCATACTTGGACTTTGCGGTTAATAACAATTGTGCAATTGCGCGTGCTTCTTGGTATTCAGTCAGGCAAAGCAACTTCTGGATTCTGTTGGATCCTTTTTTTTCTGACCACAAATTTTTAGGAGTTCTGCAGCTATTGTTTTCTATGATATGGTTGGCCAATGTTAATATTGGCTGCACAGAGCGGTAATTTTGTTCAATAGTGATAATTGTGGTACCAGGAAATACTGTTTTAAAGTTTGCCATATTGGTTACTGTTGCACCGCGCCAGGAATAAATTGATTGGTCTTCATCGCCAACGGCACAGACAGAATCAATGGCAAGTTCTTTTTCGTTCAGGGCCATGATTTTCAGAAGTTCATGCTGTACTACGTTCGTATCTTGATACTCATCAACCAAAACATGGCGAATTTTTTCCTGGAATCTATTTCTAACCACGCTGTTTTTTTTCAAGAGGTGCAAAGCCTCGAGCAATAAATCATCAAAATCGAGGCATTTGGAAGCTCTTTTTTCTGCTTCGTACGCATTGTATACATCGGTGAGCATGGGGTGTGATAAGTATTCTGTTGCTGGTTGTGATTTATCATCGATATGATTTTTCATCTGAGAAATCATATGAGATATGTTTTTTGCAGTAAATTGTTTTTGTAAGCCATTACGCAGCAGAATGCCTTGAATCATCTTTTGTTTATCATCACTGTCTAAGATAGAAAAAAAAGGATTAGGCAAATATTCTTGGTATCTTTTAAGTAGTTGCACGCAATAGGAGTGGAATGTGCCAACAAAGGGAAGTTCGTCACGATTACCCAAAAAAGATGCGATACGTTCTTTCATTTCGCTTGCGGCTTTGTTGGTAAAGGTAAGCGCTATGATTGAAGAAGCAGGAACGTTTTTATTAAGAATTAAGTTGGTAATCCGTGCGGTGATAACGCGCGTTTTTCCCGAACCTGCGCCAGCAACAACAAGCACTGCCCCAGATTCATGGTGTACTGCTTTTTGCTGTGATGGGTTAAGGTTGTTTTCTAGAAAATTGTTAAAAGAATCGCGCATTATTTTTGCCCTGATGATTGTTGCATATCAATAATTATATACTACCAGTTTATAATGCGCGCTAATTACTTCAAGTATTCTACTTAGTTATACGTAAGTTTCTCATATGACTTTTCTTCAGTCAGATAAGACCCAAGTAGTGCATCAATCTGTTTTTTAACTGCACAGCGTTTATCGTTGGTAATATAAACGCTGCGTGCAAGAGTAATAAACTCTTCATCAAATTCCTGATTACGCTCTTTAACTCGTATTGCATCTTCAATATCCCATAGCTCTTCGTTAATTTGTTTTAACAATGTTTGTAGGCTCGTAATATCAGCTTGATCTTGGATATATTCGCTGGATGTTTCTTGTAATGATGCTAATTCGGTACGCACGTTTTGCAATTTGTCTTCATTAGTAATGCGTTCAGACTTAATGCTCAGAATTGTAATTTTATCAATCAGTTCCCCGCATGAAATTTCTGCAGTAACAGTTTGAGTAGTTGTTTGATGGGCGCAGAACAGTGTGCTTATGATAGACACAAGAACAGTATTTTTCAATGGCTTCATGACTCTCCTTAATTAATCATGGAACTTATTTTTCTGTTTCTAGTCGTACAAAAAAATAAAAATAATGTAAAGCCATAGAAATGTTTCGTTGGGTGGTTTCATTTTTATGTTGATATTTGTACTGTATGGTATTAGATTAACCGGTGAATTATAATCTTCTAAAAAAAAAGGTTCTTTCATGAATACATTTCGTACAATCTCTCGTGTTTTAGTGGTTGCGACGGTTATGTTTGTTGGTGCTGCGCATGCATCGGACGCTCCGGCTTCTTCGAAAGCTGCAATTTCTCATTTGCAACAAGCTAAAGACGTGGCTAAAAACAATCTGTTTACTGCGGTGGCAGTAGCAGCTGCAACAGAAGTGTCTGATGATAATGATGCTGCAAAAGCTGCAGTAGAAACGGTAGGAGTCTTAGTTGATCAAGCTATAGCGGGTGAGATAAACACGAGTGCTCTCGCTGTTCATTATTGTGCTAATCTCGGGGCTCGTTATGCAGGGCGTTGTTTTGCTGCAAATGGGTTTGAAGTACCAAATCCTAAGTTTGATAATAGAGTAGCTAAACATACTGTTGCTCCTCTCAATGAAGCTCTCAGAACAGCAGCTCCACAAATAGTTGCTGGCTTAACTGTAATGGGTCTTGTCAAAGCAGGATTGCTATAATAATAATCGCATAACATAAGAGAAAGAGGGGCTTTTGCAGCCCCTCTTTCTTTTTATCTATCTTTGTTCGGTAAGTTTTTTCAACTCATATTTCACTTCTTGTATGACATTCTCATATCCAAACGGTTCATGTTGTTTAAAGATGCGCATTGTTGGATACCAATGCGAATCAGATCTGCCACAAATCCAGCGCCAATCTGCAGTTGCATACGGGTGTAAAAGCCATACTTTACAACCTAAAGCTCCTGCCAAGTGCGCTACTGCAGTATCAACGGTAATAACAAGATCAAGATTTGTTATCAGTGCAGCAGTATCCATAAATGGTCCTGCGTGGTCATCAAAATTTTCAAATGTATGTAACCTGAAGTTTGTAGGTAGTGTGCTCAGTTGTTCTGTACCATCATATTTTTGCAAACTATAGAAGCTTACGTTTTTGGTATCGGCCAAAAGAGCAAACTGTTCTAGTGGATATCCGCGACGTGCAATGAGCAGTTTTGATTGATCATTCTGTACATCCACTTGCCAACAAATACCAACTTTAAAATTGGTATCATGTGCAAGTTGCTTTTGCCAATATTCAACCAGTTGTGGATCAGGAAAAATATACGGAATATTTTGTGGTACAGTTTCTTCAGTATCAGCAAAGATTGCAGGAAGACTCATCAGTGTTGCATCAGCATCATATGATGGTATTGGAGACCCTGATGGTATCAGTTGATCAATATAGCCACAGCGAGAAAGCAATGGGATGAGTTGCTTTTGGCAATTTACGATAACATCAGCACCCATGTTTTTCAATACCTGTGCATAACGCACAAAATTGAGCGTATCTCCCAGTCCCCCTTCAAGGCGTAGTAAGATTTTTTTGTAGGGGATGTCATCATTTTCTAAAAATGTACGTAGCGTATCACCATTTTTTCCATATTGCACAAGATAGCGTTTGTGCTGTTGCCAGCCATGTTCAAAATCGCCCTGAGTGATGTACGCAAAACCAAGTGCAAGATGTGCTGGATCATAATGAGGATCTATCGCAAGAACTTTTTTATATAGTTCGATTGCTTTGTCCAAGTCCCCGAAGACTTTGTAGGTAAAGGCTAAGTTGTATAGTGCTGGTATTGTATTTGGATCAAGGTCAAGAATAGATGAAAAAGCAGCAATTGCTTGTTCCTTGTGTCCTACTGAAAGGTGGCAACATCCAAGTTGAAACCTCGCATTTATGTTGAGAGGGTTACTTGCTAGGAGATCTTCATAACACGCTATTGCTTGAGTATAGTTTTCATTTTTTTGATACTCTAATGCGGTTTCTATTGCAATAGTTGGGTGGAGTGTGATTGTAGAGAGTAATAAAATAAGTATTATTTTTTTCATGTTTATTTTTTCGAAATATGTTTCTTTAATTCTTCAGCAACTTCCAAAATCATTGTCTCCCAATCTCCTGGTGTTGGTTGTTTAAACAGACGGAGTACTTTTGGATACCATGGAGAATCAGTACGATCGAGCATCCAGCGCCAATCGGCAGGATTAGGAAGCATTACCCATGTTGGTGTGCCAAGGCCACTTGCAAGATGACTAATTGATGTATCAACCGTGATAACAAGATCAAGATTTTTAATGACTGCAGCGGTATCCATAAAGCGGCCATTGCTTTGGTCAAAATCACCATCAAAGGTAATGATATTCATCGTAGCCGGAAGGTCTTTGAGTTGATCAGTACCAGTAGTTTTTTGCAAACTATATATGCTTACCCCAGGAACTTCACAAATTGGTGCAAACTGCCTTGGGTGAACTGATTTTTGTGCTACGGTTGCACGTAGTAGTGGAGTTGCATAGTTATCATTTCCCTGCCAACAAATACCAATTTTAAAGTTTTTATCGGTGGATAATTTTTGTTTCCAATCGGAAACAAGTTTTTCGTCAGCGTAAAGATATGGTATTTCATTCGGGATAGTATCAAGGCGTGTCTGGAGCGCGTACGGTAATGACATAATAGGAGAATGTACATCAAAATGTGGCGCTGTTTCTTCAAGTGAAATAACCAGATCAATATCTTTGCAATTTTTCATGATTCTTACTAATGGTTTTTGTACTGCTGCAATAACAGTGCCGTTTTTTGCTTTAACCATTTTTGCATAACGAATAAATTGGAAGGTATCGCCAAGGCCTTGTTCGGCGTGAATTAAGATTGTTTTGCCTTGTAAATCAGAACCGTCCCAACGTGGAGCATCATAGTTGCGCAGCGATCCCTGTGAAGGGCGGCTATAGCGCCACTCGTATCCATGCCATCCTTTTTCAAAATCACCAATAACAAGATACGCAAGACCTCGACTAAAAATTGCTTCGCTATGATTGGGGTTGAGCTCAAGTACTCTGTTATAATAAGGAAGAGATTCGGCCAAAAGGCCTAGTTTTTTGAAGGTGAAAGCAATGTTATATAAAATTGACGGGTTGTTTGGTATCAGTTGATCCAGTTCTTGGTATATCGCAAGAGATTCATCGAGTCTATTTACCAAATTGTACGTATTGCCAAGTTCAAAGTATAAGTTAATGTGTTCTGGTTCAAGCGCAAGGCCTTGCGTAATAACATCTATTGATTGATTAAAAAGATGCTTATCGTTATAGAGCCGGGCAAGAAGAATACGAGCGTCTCCATTTTTTGGTTCTATGATGAGTGCTCTTATGAGTGGGTCAATAGCATCCGCTGGTTGTTTTACATCTATCATTACTTTTGCAATTTGTACAAATGCGCGATAATGATCTTTGTTATATTGAATGGCGCGTTTATATGCATACAAAGCTTCAGGATATTTTTTTGCATAATAGAGAGCTTGTCCAAGATTAAAAAAAACTTGTGCGCTGGTTGGGTTCAATGCAAGAGCTTGTTTATAGAATGCAATTGCTTCTTCGTAGTGCTCTAGAGAAAAAAGTCCGTTGGCGTGTTTGCACAATGCTTCAAATGAGAGGTAATCAATATGAGAATGAGGCTGTGGTTTATTTATATAGCTTTCTATTGCCTGGAAGGTGACGGGGTTTTGTGCATTGCATGATGATATTGCAAGCATGACGGCAGTAATTGGTCGCGATAGCTTCATAAAAAAACTCCTTTTTTGTGTTTTCACATTTTGACTTTGTTATACACAAGAAAGAAGTTTTTATCAATTCAGCTTTATTTCTTTACCCCCGGGGTTCCCGCTGGAAGAGCAGCGGAGCGTGGGGCTTAAAGTTTTTATCAATGTATCGTTTTTTAATTCTTATCGGTCTCTGGCGTCCAGTTTTTAATAAATTCCACCAAAGGTTCTATACTTTTTTTCGACAAGGATGAAACAACAACGTATGGTTGATATTTCTCAAGTGCTCCCGCAAGCAAAGTTGTATCAGTCTTATCTGCTTTGTTGAATACGTAGAGCATTGGAGTTTCAACATTCAAATCTGTTAAAATTTCGTGAACAACGCGAATATGGTTTTGCCAACCTGGATCAGCAACATCAATTACGTGCAGCAATAGATCAGCATGATGCAATTCTGAAAGTGTTGATTTAAATGCATCAATCAAACGGGGAGGGAGTTGTTGAATAAATCCAACAGTATCAGAAATGGTACCCTTTTTTTTGCCATCAATAAACAGTGAGCGGGTTGTGGTATCAAGTGTTGCGAATAGTTTATCTTCAGCGAGTACATTGCTATTGGTTAAGATATTCAAAATAGTTGATTTACCTGCGTTGGTGTATCCAATAAGACAAATGTTTGGTTCGTTGCTGTTTAAACGTTGCTTGCGTTGTGTTTCGCGTGCGCTGTGCATTTTGGCTAGATGTCTTCTTAGCTGCAGAATGCCGTCTTCAATATGGCGTGTTTCTTTTTCTTTTGCTGTTTCACCAAAACCACCTCGAACCCCAATTGCTCCAGACTGTTGGGCAAAGTGAACGCCTTTTCCTGCAAGGCGAGATTTTTTATGCTGAAGTTGTGCGATAGCAACCTGCATTTTACCTTCGGCGGTGTGAGCAGACTTTTCAAAAATTTCTAAAATAAGTTCGGTACGATCAAAAATATTGCAACGGAACAGTTCGCCCAAATTACCTGCCTGACGCGATGAAAGCGTTTCGGATATGATTACTTCTTCGATATCATTTTCATCGCAAAAAGCCTTAACTTCGTCGCGCTTACCTTTGGTTAAAAAGTAGCCAGCGTCAATTTCACGGATTTTGATCATCATCTCTTCAGGTTCGTGTACACCATTTGTACGTGCCAAATTACGGAATTCTTCAAAATATGATTCCATATTGACTAAGTAATGGTCGGGGGTTTGTACGCCCAATAGAAGTGTTTTTGGATGCGTTACGGTAGCAGTAGCTTGTTTTTTCATAAGGTTTTAATGATCTTTAGGCAGTATGGAGTTCAATTGTTTTATATCATTATACCATAACTGCGTTGTTTATGTATATTGGAATAAAATCAAGGCTGATTTATTTTCTAGTTTCAGCCTTGAAATCGTCATAGCTGATCATTTTGCCTTGCATTGGAATTTCGGCATTTGAGTTGGTAGGGGCGCTTTCTGGTAATTGTTGCCTGACCAATTTCATTGCTTCATCACCTATAGATCCTTTTGGATAGCTTTTAAGATTCCAATATAAATCTTTGATCCCTTTGCTTGAAGTTGGGGTTCTTTCCATTATGCTCTTGGCAAGACTTTGTGTTGCTTTTACGGCGTTTTCATTGTTGGGATCATACTCAAGCAGGGGCGTTGTGCCATAGTTTGTAGTGAACATAGTTGCAAGGTCCGCAATCTTATCTCTATTGTATCCAATTGCTGCCAGCCCAATAATTGTACCGATTGTAGCTAGTTTTGTTCTTGTATTCAATTTGTTCCAGCTAGCAAGGTAAGTAGATGTTGCAGTTGCAGCATTTTGCATAAATTCAGGGGCATACCTCTGCCAGTATGATTGTGTAGGTTCATTAACTTCAGTTTGTTCTGGAAATAACTGATTTTTAACTCTTTTTTTAGCTTCACGGGTTATATCAATGTCTTTATCGGTGGGGTTAAAAAGCGGATTGGTATCCTTTGTGGTATTAAATTTTTCTTCGGTAAGATTTTCTTTTTCTTTCTTTATCAGAGCAAGAATTCTATCTACCTTGTCTTCAATCAGTTTTTCTGTTTTAATTGCGTCAAGTTTAGTCTTGACTGCTGTTTCTATTGCAACCGCATTTAAGCGCAGGCCTGTGCAGAGCCCAAGTATTAGCAAAAAATTATTGATTTTCATAAAAGTCTCTCTATATAACGGGACATAAAAAGAAATCAAATACATTTAGATTTACCATGGCTGGATCGTATTGTCTTCAAAGGGATCAAGACTATCTTTTTTTGTTGGGATATTTTTTTGTGTGGTTTTACTATTTAATAAATTATCAGATAAATTTTCATCGTGTGCGGGATTCGTTTTTATATAGTATTCAGGATTTATACCTAGTTTTTCTAGATATAAAAGTCTTGCTCGTTCGTCAATAGTCACAGGAGCATGAGACTCTATTCGCTCTTCAAGGGTTTTTTGTGATCGTGACAATAAGCCGTAATCTATGGAAGTTCTTCCCCAACTAAAATCAGAATGATTGGCAACTAAGGTGTCAGCAATTTCTTGTGCTTTTTTTTCATCAAAAGGATTAGCAAGGGGTGTTTTGAGTTGTTCCAAAATCGTATGCTGTTTTTGTGCTGCTTGCTTGAAGAAGTTGATTTTATCTGTGTTTGCAAGATCTGATTCCTGTAGGGTTACCGTTATTGGAACTCCTAGTTGTCGTTTTTCTTCTTCTGAAAGGAAGCGTTTAGGATTAGCAGGTGTAATAGCATTGTTAATGAATGCTATTATGGTATCTTTGTTGTACCCTATTGCCACCAGACTTCCAATAATTGCACTGGCTACAGCTATTTTCTTCTTTGTGCTCCACTTGTTCACGGTATCTTTAATTGATTGTGGAATCCAGGTTGCAATATAGCCAGAAGTGGCGCTTGTCGCATCTTGCATAAATTGCGGGGCATACATTTGCCAGTATGATTGTGTAGTTTTTTCTACCTCAGCTTGCTCTGGAAATAGTTGAGCTTTAGCTCTTTTTTTAGCTTCGCGAACTATATCGGTGTCTTTTTCAGTAGGATTAAAAATGGGGCTGGAATCCTTTTTTTTATTGAATGCTGCTTCATCATCTTTTTTTTCTGTTGCAGCCCATTCAAGAATTTGAGTCACGTGGCTTTGAATTTTATTTTCTTCTTTTGCTTTTTCGCTAGCGTGTAATTGTAGGCTTGCACAAAGCGTGAACGCCAATAAGAAATTGTTAATTTTCATAGAAAGATCCCTTTGTGAGCGCATTTTGATTTTAATATTCAAATTGAGTATAGCATTGCGAGGGGTGTAAAAACAACAAATTCTTTAGAAAAATTGTGTTGTTTCTGATAAGATAGACAAAACAAAATAGAACATAATAAAGGATTTTTGACATGTTTGATTTTCTTTCACAAAAGTTTTCATCTCTTTTTTCTCATCTGAGCGAGGCTTCTTCCATAACTGAAGGCAATATTGAAGAGACATTAGCGGCTGTTGAAGCGGGGTTGCTGGAAGCGGATGTTCCCTATGGCGTTGTGCAACAGTTCATTGGATCGGTCAAAAATGAAGTAGTTGGACAAAAAATAATTGCTAAATTAAAGCCTGCAGAACAACTTATGAAAGTTGTTCAAGATAAATTGATTGATTTTCTCGGTGGGCAAGATAAACCGTTTTTATTCTCTTTTCCCGCAACAGTCATGGTTATGGGTTTGCAGGGATCGGGAAAAACAACAACTATTGGTAAGTTGGCGTACAAAATTAAAAAAGATGCTGAAAAAAGTAATCTATCAAGAAAAATTCTGATCGGATCGGTGGATTTCTATCGGCCAGCTGCAATTGAGCAGCTTGAAGTGCTTGCCAAGCAGGTAGGGGTCACTTTTTATCGAGCACAACAAAGCGATCCGGTACTTGCAGCCAAGGAAATGTATTCATTTGGCCAAAGTAACGGTTACGATGTGATATTACTCGATACTGCAGGCCGCTTGCATATTGATAATACCATGCTACAAGAGTTGCAAGAAATCGATGCATTGCTTCAGCCAACGCATAAATTTTTGGTTTTAGATGCAATGACAGGGCAAGAATCGCTGGCGATAGCAAAAGCTTTTGATGATACAATAGGGTTCTTTGGTGCAATTTTGACGAAAATGGATAGCGATACCCGCGGTGGGGCGGCATTTGCATTCCGGTTTGTGCTCAAAAAACCAATAGTATTTGTTGGTGAAGGTGAAAAAATTACTGATCTGAACTTGTTCTACCCAGATCGCGCTGCTGAGCGTATGCTTGGTATGGGCGATATTCGTAGTCTTATTGAACAAGCAGAAGAAAAAATTGCTGCTAATGAGCAAGAAAGAGCAGAACAAGCTTTTAGGTCAGGATCGTTCTCGTTGCAGGACTTTGCCGATCAGATGTCAATGATGAACAAACTGGGTTCTCTCTCCCAATTGCTGAAGTATATGCCGGGTATGGGGGCAAAACTTTCTCCTGAGATGATTCAACGGGGCGAAGTTGAACTGGTGAGATTCCGTGCAATTATTTCTTCAATGACCCTAAAAGAGCGATTGAATGCAGCTGTTTTGAATGATTCAAGGATGCGTAGAGTTGCTCAGGGAGCAGGAGTAAGGGTTGAAGAGGTTGCTGTGCTATTGAAACGCTTTGAAGAAGCGAAACAATATGTTAAGCTATTAAATAAGTTTGGGGCAAATTAGGCCCTGTATTGATGCAAATTATACGTTTTTCAGTTTTTAGTAAGGATTTTCCTATGGCAGTTAAAATTCGTTTGTCTCGAATCGGAACAACAAACAGACCTTTCTATCGTATTATTGCAACTGATGCACGCAGCAAAAGAGATGGCGCTGTTCTTGCAAACGTTGGAACATTTGATCCAGTTAATGGTTCAGTAGTTCAATTCTCTGAAGAAATTTATCAAGCATGGTTGGCTAAAGGTGCAATCGCAACAGATTCTGCAAAAAAAATCTATCGTTTGTTCAAAAAGTCTGGCGCATCAGGATCAGCTCCTAAAGCTGTAATTGCTGAAGAATCTGCAGTTAAAGTAGAGCAAGCAGCGTAAACCAAGCATGTATCCGTTAATCATTCTTAATGGGGGTCCCCCGTGTGAAGAGAAGCGGAGCAGGGGGTAAAAGTATGATAAAGGAATTGGTGACTTTTGTAGTGCAACAATTGGTTTCGCATCCGCACGATGTTGTAGTGAGCGTTACTGAAAAGGAAGATGCTAATCTTCTCGAAATTAAAGTAGCGCCAGAAGACCGAGGCCGCGTTATCGGAAAAGAAGGGCACACAATTAAATCATTGCGTGCTTTGATAGATGTCGCGGTGTCTAACGGAAAAAGAGTCTCTCTTGAATTGTCGAGATAAAATTAACATATCCATTCTTACTGTTTTTGATCAGTTATATGATCCGTTTGTTCACACCAGTTTGGTAGGACGAGCACAAGAAAAAGAGATTGTACATATAGATGTACAATCATTTTTTGCGTATGTTCAACCAAAAGAGCGTATAGACGCGCCTACATTTGGTCCTGGTGCAGGGATGCTCATTCGGCCTGATGTTGTTCAAAAGGCGATTGAGGATAAGCAAGAGCGTTATGGTAAAGCATTTAAGATCTTTTTTTCTCCTCGCGGTGAAAAAATTGATCAACGTGTTTTTGAAACTATTGCGGCTCGCATGCAAGAAACAGGTCATCTCATGATTATTCCTGCGCGCTACGAAGGAATGGATGATCGCGTAGAAAGAGAATATGCAGATATGGTTCTTTCTGCGGGTGATTTTGTGATTATGGGTGGCGATGTTCCTGCGATGCTTCTTATTGAAGGTGTACTGCGCTTGATACCGCAGGTTGTGGGTAAGCAAGAATCAATTGCTCGTGAATCATTTAATGGACCGTTTGTTGATTTTCCTTCTTACACTGAACCTCTTGAATGGAAGGGGCAGCGAGTTCCTGATGTGCTTCGCTCTGGTAATCATGCTGCCATTGAAAAGTGGCGGAGTGAGCATGCGGTACAAAAAACAGTACGAGAACATTTTTTATGGTTACGCTCTCAGAATCTCACAGATCATGACAAAAAGCAGGCAGAAGCGCGTATTCCATCACATTATGTAGCGCTTATGCATAGTGGGGTGCTGATAAGTGAAGAGCGAAAGCCTGGATTTACATCGGTAACCTCTATTGATATTCATGATATTGCACGTTCATCAAAGACATATGGCATAAAAGAATTTTTCATTGTAACGCCATTGCTGGATCAACAACGAATTGTCCAAAAGATGCTTGATTTTTGGAAAAAGGGAATAGGTTTTGAATACAATAGATGCCGTTATGATGCGATTCAGCTTGTACAGTTGATGAGTTCTCTAGAGGAACTGATTAAAAAAATAGAAGAAAAAGAAGGTAAAAAACCACTTATTGTAACCACATCAGCTCAGGTTGGTGATGCGCAGCAGGTTGTTTCTTATTATGATCAAAAAAAGGCCTGGGAGCATGATAGGCCAGTATTGATACTTTTTGGTACAGGCCAAGGGCTTGCGCCAGAAGTAATTGAACAATCTGATTATCTTTTGCTTCCGGTCAATGGGTTTTCTGATTTTAACCACTTATCAGTACGATCCGCGGTTGCTATTGTTCTTGATAGATGGCTTGGCAATAATCCATCTTCAAGTCCCATGCGCCATGGTACTTCACGCGGAGATCTTGGCGTGGAATAGCGGAGCTCGGGATTAATGGGTACCCGGCCGAAGTGATAGCGGAGGTTGGGTTAAAAAAGTTTGCCCTAATAGGGTTTTTAGGTTATATTTAAAAATATTTATACGAACATGTCGTGAGAGGATTTTCGCATGAAAGCAGCATTTTATACTAAAGAAACAATTCGCAGCATAGGTATGCAGGGTCGTGATCTTCCAGAATTTGGTATTGGTGATATGATTGTTGTGTCGCAAAGTATTAAAGAAGCAGGAAAAGAACGTCTACAATCGTTTCAAGGCAACGTAATCGCTATCCATAAAAAAGGTGCATCAAGTACCTTTATCGTGCGTAAAATAGCAGACAATTCAATTGCCGTTGAACGTATTTTTCCTTTCTTTTCACCACTTATCAAAGATATAAAAGTTCTTGGTAAAGGTGATGTTCGCCGCGCTAAACTATTCTACCTTCGTAAAAAAGTTGGTAAAGCAGCACACGTTAAACAACTTGTTGAAACAAAAGCTTCAATTGCAAAACGTAAAGAAGCTGAAAAAGCAAAAAATACTGTTTCTGAATAGTTTTATTTATGAATCCTATAGGCAGGGATTTGGTAGTAGCGCGTTGTGTTTTGATTGTGTTATGTTTGCTTCTTTCCTCTTGCAATAAACATCAATCGGGTCAGCGAAAAAGTAACATCGAAGAATCGTTGGTTAATAACAAGAATGATATTCTTGATACTATTGTTCAACAAGAAGCGATGTTAATCGATATTCCAATCCCTCTCTATGATCATCGTATTATCCCATCTTCTCATCTTTCAGCAGAATCTGATACATTAGTTTTCGGTTATCAATCTCCACTTTCTCGAGCTCAAGCAATAGATTTTTTTATGAATCAAATGGAACGTTACGGATGGCGTCATCTCGTTTCTTTTGACGGTGAAGAATTGTTGCTACAGTTCGAAAGTCCTGATCGTTATTGTTCTGTTATTATAAAAAATTCAACACCATCAAGTTCGTCGATTTTTATTTATATAAAAAGAGCGAGCACGGATGCTCGCTCATAGGTAATGGGTTGGGATGAGGGAAACTTTTTGTTACTCTTGGTATTGTAGTTGTTGTCTTAATTGTGCATTCTCATTTTCTAAATCTCTCATTCGTTGTCTATGAGAACGAGATGATGAAGAGCGTGAGGGTCTGCGATCTCTGTTATAATAATAATCATCATCGTAACGACGGCGATCTCTTGAGCGAGCAGCTGAAGACATTGCACCTAGACCTAGGCCAACTCCAGCTCCGATAGCAGCTCCTCTTCCGCCACCAGCAGCTCCACCAATAAGAGCGCCTGTTGCCGCGTTGCCAAACACATTTGCTCCTGGATCTTCACTATAGTAAAAACTATAGATTGGCGCGTTAGAAATCGTTATACAAGAGACTACGAATAACATTATTTTATTAATTCTTTTCATTATCTATTCCCCATATTTCTGTTCGTTTGATCAACATATGTTCGATCACTCCCAAAGGAAGTATAATCAGACTCCTGTTGATATGGATTGTGTCTTTCTCTATAGCGAGGATCTGTTGTTTCAGCTTTATTGAATAATTTTTTTAGCGTGCCTGTTCGCGGGTCAACAGAATACCATTGACCATTTTGTCGGATAAAATCCGCACATAATGGTGAAATGATCGAAAATGCTACTAAAAGAGCAATCAGTTTTTTATGCATGATAGTTTCTTAGTCGTTGTAGCGATTGTATCTTCTGTCTCTTCTGTCTTCTCTTCTTTCGCGTCTTTCTTCTCTTCTGTCTTTTCTTCTTTCACGACCACCGAATATGCCGCCTAATGTTCCACTGACAACAGTATCTGCAGCATCAACAGTTCCGCCAGCAACAGTATCTGCGGCATCAACTGTTCCGCCAACTACGCCATCATTGTAATAACCATCACGGTAATAACGATCAGCAGATAAGCCTGAAACAGCGAATAGAGTGAAAAGTATTGCGATCATTTTTGTATTCTTCATGAGCAATCTCCTTTATAGAAAACATTATTATATTCTCTATAATATTACAAATAGAATTCACCCAAAGGCAATAGTTTGGAGATTTAAGTGATAAAAAAAATAGAAAGAATCGATTGAATGGGTTATTCAGCTATCTCTTGGGCGATGTGATATACTTTTCCCGCACCAAGAAAGAGGATAAGGTCATTTGCCTCAACTGATCGTGCTATGTGATCTTTTATTTGATCAAAATCATCTTCAAGAGGTACATAGTGCACTAAAAATGGTGGATTGAGCGATTGGAGCTCGCAAGCCAAGCGTTCGCTACTAATTGTATCAATTGGCTGTTCTCCTGCAGAATGGATATCGGTGATAATGAGTCGGTCTATAGTGCTTGCAGCAAAGGTAGATAAAAATTGCTGCCATAGCTTTTCGGTACGAGTGTATCGATGTGGTTGGAAAACCACCGTTATTTTGTTTTTTGCCCGTTTGCGGGCTACAAGCAGGGTGTTTTCAATTTCTTTTGGGTGATGCCCATAATCATCAAATATTTCTGCTCCTTTATACATACCGCGGAATGAGAATCGTCTTTCAATTCCGCCAAAAGAAGCAATGCTGCTTTGTATTGTTTCAAATCCAACATTCAACTCGCAAGCAAGAGCAATTGCTCCTAAGCAGTTGTAGATATTGTGTTTGCCGGGCATTGGTAGCACAACAGTTCCCAAAGGTTCAGCTACGTTTTTTTTATAAACGGTAAAGGTTGAATGATCTGCATTAAGTATACTATCGCGGGCATAAAAATCTGCTTCTTGTTCTATGCCATATGAAATTGTTTTAACGTGCTCAATGGGTAGAATTGAGCGTAGATTTTCATCATCAATGCAGACAATCGCTTTTCCATAAAAGGGAAGGTTGTTGATGAATTGTTTAAAAGCTTGTTTGATATCATCCAAATCATTATAAGTTTCGAGGTGTTCCAAATCAATGTTGGTGATTACTGCCAGCGTTGCGTGGAGCTGTAAAAATGAGCGATCACTTTCATCCGCTTCTGCAACTAAAAAATCTCCTTGTCCAATACGAGTGTTGGAAGATAGGTTTTTCAGTTGACCGCCAATAACCACAGTGGGATCCATGTGCGCTTCAATCAGAATATGAGAAATGAGAGACGTTGTTGTTGTTTTTCCATGGGAACCAGTGATTGCTATGCTATATTTTGTGCGCATAAGTTCAGCGAGCATGCGTGCGCGGGAAATGGTAGGGATATTACGTGATTGTGCGCGTGCAATTTCGCAAGCGACTGCACTGATGCTTGTCGCATACATTTGAATGTACACAAGAATATCAATAGTTTCATCATCGCATAGGGCAGAGTTGTTGCCATGATATACGGCACAACCGAATCGTTTTAATTGCGTTACGGTATCTTGCTTAGTATCAGGATCACAACCAGAAATGGTGTAACCTTGCTGTTTTAGAATGGTTGCAATGCCACTCATGCCAATTCCGCCAATGCCGACAAAGTGAATGTGTGATTTTTTTCTGTACATGAAAGATGTTTGAACGATTTGAGTTCGTATGGTTCGACGGGCTCACCACGAACGGTATTAAATAGTTTTTTGATCCGTTCGTCCTGAGCTTGTCGAAGGATACGAACTCAATTGTGATGCTTATAGTAACTCAATTTCAAGCAATAGACAATTGACAAAATATATGTTTTTCAAGCTTGGAGATTTGGTCGTTTATTTAGGCTGGAATTAGAGCATTTCTCGTAATTTACGCAATTTATTTTTTAAATCGATAATTTGCTGTGAAAGATGTTCAATTTTTTCGTTATCAGAAGACTTACTCTCTTGTTTGTTCGATTCTTCCATCGTTGTTTTTTGTGAGGCTATGATAGATTCACCTTTAGCGGGAGATTTTTCTTTGAGTCTTTTTTTTGCACCAATAATGGTAAAGCCTTCTTCATAAAGAAGTCGTTTGATGAGTTCGAATTTTTTAAGATCATTTTCATCGTAGAATCGCTGGCTGCCTTGAGAGCGTTTTGTTTTTATGCTAAATTCTTTTTCCCAAAAACGAACAACAAAACGTTCAAGTTCAAGTTTTTTTGCAAGTTCACCAATGCGAAACTTTCTTTTTTGCATTTTCATAGAAACTCATCCTTTTTTAATTTTTATTGCGCTCATATGGTGTACGCTCAATCTCTGCTTTTTATTGGGGTAAGTTATGGAGTGCACTAGGTGAAAAATCATTTTTATGGTATCATCATTATGCTGAATTAGTCAATTGCTAGTTGTATCAGCCTGATTTGAGTTGCGGTAGTAATTGATCATCAATAGTTTCCCCGATTTATTTTTATGAGGTACGTGTATGAATATCAGAGACTTGGTTGTGCCAGTTGGTTTTGCCTTGGTAACAGTGTTTGCATTGAATCATTTTTTTCCTGGTAATACGGGAAAAGACGTTGTTGAATCTAGTTTCGTTGCACCTAGAGACAAAAGAGAATACAAACCGCTCAATGTAGAGGTTGATTTTTTTGATCAAAAACGTACTTCTCAAAAACAGATAACAGAGATTCAGACTTCGTGGGCAGAATTGAGTTTTTCCACCGATGGAGCATCTCTTGATAGTGTTGATTTTAATCGTGAGCTCAATGGTAGTACTAAAACTATTCGTACCATATTTCCTGCTGCAGATACAGAACGCGAAAATCGATGCTTTTTGGTAGCATTGCAAGAAAAAACGCCATTTTACTATACATTCCTTTCTATGACAGAAAGCGATACTGCATATGAATTAGCGTATGCTGGTCGTAACGATGAATGTGTTGTGCAAAAAAGCTTTATCATTGATAAAAATAAACCAAAAATTGACCTTTTGCTTGAAATTGCACCAAAAAATGGTCAACGCATTACGGTAGAGCCTCGTGTTATATTTTCTGCGCCATTAATGCCAGATCTTAAAGAGAGTGATATTGTTTCATCAATTGTGATAGACCAGGCGCATGTATTTGCAAAAAAACAAGTAGGGCAGTTGGATGTTATGCGTGGGTGGTTTAATCCAGTTCTTTTTGGTACAGATAATCGTTATTTTATCCATGCTCTTATTGATGATACAAATCATTTCGCCGAACGTGCATATTATAGATTGGAAAATCAAACACGCTTGTTTTCGGTTCTAGAAGGACCGGCCATTACAGAAAAAACGTCATGGCAATTATCATTTTACTTTGGACCAAAAGAGCTCGAAGCAATTGCAGCTGTTGATACGCGTTTAGAAAAAACATTAGATTATTCTGGAGTGCTTTCATCATTAGCTAAATTGATGCTCAACCTACTCAAGTGGTTTTATAAGTATCTTCATAATTATGGTTTGGCTATTATTGCGTTAACGTTGTTGATTCAGATTTTATTGTTACCTATTTCTTTGCGCAATAATGAAGAAAAGTTCAGAAAGCAGCAGATGGAGTATCAACGACAATTAGCATACATTGAGCAACGCTTTAAGGGTAATCCAGAACAGCTTCTTGCTGAACGTACTGAATTGATACGTAAAAATGGGTTGCCTGGGCTTGGATGTTTGTTGCCCTTGTTAATTCAGTTACCACTCTTTTTTGCATTGAGTCGAGTGCTTTCCAGTTCATTTGAATTGTATCAGGCACCAATGTTATGGATTCCTGATCTTTCCCAACGTGATCCTTATTTTATTCTTCCTATTGTGCTTGTTCTTACTATGCTTCTTCAAGATACAAAAGGAGATGCGCAGCAGAGAATGAGTAAGATAGTGATGGCACTTGTATTTGGTGCCCTTACTGCAAGTTTTTCAGCAGGACTTACGTTGTATATTTGTGCTGGAAGAGTTTTTGGGTTTGTTCAATCAAAATTAATGAACTACTTTAAGTTAGTATAGAATCCTTTTTATGGGGTTAAATCATGTTAGAAGAGTTACCTACGCTTGCCCATTTACTCAAAGTTTTACAGCAGGTTCCGTATCTTGCATCTAAAAACTTATATCGTGTTGCAGCTCATTTTTTAGAAATGCAGCCTCAGCAGATGGTGCAATTTTGTGCAACGTTGCACGCTGCACAACAGAAGTTAAAAAAATGCGAAACGTGTTTTTATTGGCAAGAAGTTGCTGCTCAATGCATGTTCTGTTCTTCTGCAAAGCGTGATCAAAGCATTATATGTGTTGTTGAAACGTGGCAAGAGATTCTTGCAATAGAAAAAACAAAAGGTTATTTGGGCGTGTATCATGTGTTGGGAGGTTCAATCTCTCCACTTGAAGGAATAGGTTCAGAAGATCTTACCATTGATGCGCTTATTGATCGTGCCAGCAGTGGAACTATCAAGGAAGTAATTTTAGCAACAAATCAAACGCCTGAAGGCGAAGCAACTGCTACGTATATCGCGCGAAAACTAAAGGGAAAAGATATAGCAATTTCCTGTTTAGCTCGCGGATTGCCGGTTGGTTCATTGCTTGAGGTAATGGATCGTTTAACAGTTTTTAAAGCATTATCAGAGCGACGTCCGTTTTAATGCGTCAGTGAAGGAATATCTATGAAATCAGATTTTTTTGGTGGTTTAGCGCCACGTGCCGATCAAAGTTCTGTGTATACATTGCGTCGTAAAGATCTTATTGAATCAATTAAAACAGAACTTTCGTATACCAATAAAGGAATAGTTCTACTATTGGCTGCTTTTGAGCAAGGTTCTGAGCGTTTTAGGCAAGATAAAACATTTTTCTATTACACTGGTATAAATGAGCCGGGAGCGGCGCTTGTTATTGATTTAAATGGAAAATCGACATTGTATCTTCCTAACTGCTTTGAAAAACGTGCACAATGGATGACGTTGCCAGAAGCATTGGTAAAGCGTGATGCAAAAGCATTGCGAGTAGATGCAGTAGAATTATTGGGAGATGAATGCCAAGGATATGAGTTAAATCCTTATTTTTCTGCTCATGAATATGCCCATATGATTACACTGGTCAAAGATGTTATTGCCGATGGCGGATCTTTGTTTACTACCTCACCAGACAATGGGCATGAATATCTATCTACCCGCTTTACTCTTGATCACTTGCAAAAATTTATTCCTGACTTGTCTCAATCAATAACTGATGTGTCGTCACTCGTTGCAGCTGCTCGACGTCGCAAAGATGTGAGTGAAATTGAGCACGTGTATCGTGCGATAGAAATTACCGAGCTTGCTCATGAATCAGCAATTCAAGTGATTAAGCATGGAGCATTAGAAAGCGAAGTGCAAGCATCGCTTGAATACATAATGACAGCATCGCACGCCAGACCAGCATTTCCAAGCATTGTTGCGAGTGGGAAAAACGGTACTGTTTTGCACTATAATCAAAACAGCGGAACGCTCAAAAATGGTGATTTGTTGGTGGTGGATATTGGTGCCGAATTTAATAATTATTGTGCGGATTTAACGCGCACCTATCCTGTATCAGGTTCATTTACCAAGCGGCAAAAAGAGTTGTATGAAATTGTTCTTAAAACTCAAGAGCATATTGCATCGATTGCAAAGCCTGGTATGTGGCTTAAAAATAAAGATAAAGTTGATCAATCACTTCATCATTTAGCGGTAAAGTTTTTAGCTAAGCATGGTTATGATAAATATTTTCCGCATGGCATTGGACATTTCCTTGGGCTTGATGTGCATGATGTTGGTGATTACAGTGTGCCATTGCAAGAAGGTGATGTTATTACCATTGAACCAGGGATTTATATTCCTGAAGAAAACATTGGTATCCGCATAGAAGATAATTATTGGATTACCAAGGATGGTGCTGTGTGCATCAGTGAAAACTTGCCTAAAGATGTTGCAGATATTGAAGGCATTGTGCAGCAAGCGTTGAGTGGTGAGTCTGATGATGTCGACGAAGATGATGAATGGGAAGATGACGAAGATTATGACGATGAAGACGATGATACACTCAGTTAATGTGATCTGCTATAAGTAATCTATAATAACCCCGCGCAATTTCTGTTAAGGTTAAAGCGTGGGGTTTTATATGTTTTTATTTTTGGTAAAAATAAGGATTTTTATGTATTTAACATGGCTTTCTTTAGTGCCGCCACTTGTAGTAATTGGCGCTATGCTTATTACGCATCGACTGAATGTTTCACTGCTTATCGGGATAGTATCAGCGGCACTTGTTGCAACAGAAGGGCAGGTTGTGCCGGCTATTACTCTGTGCGCACAAAAGGTTATTGCGCATTTTTCCGATATGGACATGATTTTTCTCTATCTATTGTTGGTGGTTATTAGTTCGCTCATTGTTTTGCTCACGGTAACGGGTAGTGCCGCTGGATGCGCACGCATTATCAGTAGAAAAATGAAAACAGCACGCAGTGGAGAGTTGTCAACGATTATGCTTGCTTTTCTGCTGAGCATTGATGATTATTTGAGCATTTTGACTGTTGGTTTGGTTATGAGTCCCATGGCAGATAGGCTATCCATTGTACGTACAAAGTTAGCATATATTATTCATGCATTGGCCGGACCACTTGTTATTATTGTGCCAATATCAACATGGGCAGCTGCAGTTTTGGCTCAACTTGATGCATCTGGAGTTAATCAAAGCGCAACGAGTCGCATTTTTGCAGATCCTTTTTATGTATATCTGCAGACAGTGCCATTTATTTTTTATTCATTTTTTACTGTGCTAGCAGTCTGTTTTGTGGTGTTGACTAGAGTTGGATTTGGTGCGATAGGTCATGCTGAAAGGGCCATGTCAGCATCGAGTGATAATGATATATATAACGATGATGAAAACAAACATTCATTAATTGAATTGTTATTGCCCTTTGGTATACTTGTTGGCTGCGTTTTTTCAGCGCTTATTGTGTTGGGGCAAAGTGATTCAATATTTGTTATTTTGCTGATAGCATCGTTGTTGGCATTTGCCTCAAGTGTTGCTCTCTTAGTGTATAAAAAAATGATTATAGTTGCACAAATGCCTGCGATATTGTATGCAGGTTTTGACTTGATCAAAAGTTCCATTGTCATGGTGATTTTGGCATCAATTTTGGGCAGTTTTTTACGACTTGATTTGCATACTGGTAGCTATTTGGCTTCTGTATTATTGGGTACGGCACCGGTATTTTTATTGCCAGTTTTGTTTTTTGCCGTTTCGTTGATGGTTACGCTCATGACCGGTTCGGCGTGGGGTGCATTTTTGATGTTGATTCCTATTTCAACCCAAATGTTGATTTCCTTTTTACAGTTCGATACTCCGGTTGCGCTGGATCAGATACCAATTGTGTTTCCTGTTCTGGGGGCGGTACTTTCTGGTGCTGCATGCGGAAACCATTTGTCGCCATTTGCAGAAACAACAGTAATGACTGCAGCATGTGTTGATATAGATCCTTTGGATCATGCAAGAACGCAATTTATATACGCTGTTCCCGTGATAATTGGTACGTGTACTGCATTTGTTGTAGCTGGTCTGACAGCGCAAAGTGGACTGGCAGTCTGTTTTAGTTCTTCTGCTGGAGTTGGCTTTGTGGTTATGATGGTGCTGTTTGGATTGTTGAACAAGCTCTATAAGCAGGAATGAGGTGAATTTTATGGTGTTATGGCCAAAAGATTCAAAAAGAGACTGAGTGTTGGCGAGGGGTGTATTTTGGAAAAAATAGGTCAAATAAAGCGGTTTTTATTGACCGCCTGTTAATTATTAGCTACTTTAGAAGGAAAGAGCCCCCTCTTTAAAAAATAAATGACAAAAGATTGTGTTTACATAAGGGTGATTGTTTATGAATATGAATAAGACGTTTTATCCACGCAAAGAGGATGTAGTAGCTGGCTGGTGTCATATTGACGCTGAAGGTAAAGTGCTCGGTCGCTTGGCTACATTTGTTGCTGATAGATTGCGCGGTAAAGATAAAGCGCATTATACACCGCATACTGACTGTGGTGATTATGTTGTAATTACCAACGCGGAAAAAATAGTTCTTTCTGGCGATAAATGGGAAGATAAAGAGTATGTGACTGTATCAGGTTGGATGGGGGGTAAAAAAGAAACCGCCGCTAAAGACTTGCATAAAAAGCACCCAACTCATCTTGTTGAACTTGCAGTAAAACGTATGTTACCTAAAAACAAGCTCAGCAGAGAAATTCTTAAAAAACTTAAAGTGTATGCAGGATCAGAGCATCCTCATATCGCACAAGCTCCACAAGCAGTTGAATTAGAAATACAACAACCACGTGGTTAAGTTATAATTAAGCTATTAAAAGAGGCGGGACATTGAAAAAATGTCCCGCCTCTTTTAATGTGTAAGATATGTTTTTTATTGTCGTAATTTAAAGAACTTAAGCGCTGGATCAATGTATGGGCCTACTATGCGGCTTACGTCTTGGGTAGTGAGATAAAGAAATAATATCATAAACATGATCCAGGTTGCTATGTGGATGTACTCACGAATCTTGTGGGGTATAGGGCGACGAATTAGGGCCTCTATTGAATAAAAAAGAATTTGTCCGCCGTCTAGTATTGGCAATGGGATAAGATTAAGCACGGCCAAATTTATGCTGATAATTGCAAGTAATAGCATAAAGATTTGCCATCCAGCTGCAGCACCCTTGACTGTCATTGCAATGATCATCACCGGCCCAGCGACGTTATTGATGCCTTTTTTGCTAAACAAATGAGAAAAACCTGCAAAGGTATTTTTGATCCATTTATTGCACATTCCAATTCCCTGCGTAACTGCATCTGCGAAGGAATGTGGAGGTGTTTCGACTAAGTCAAATTCAATCCCCAGGCTGCCTACCGTTGAAGTTTCTGTTTCTTTTGCGCCTATCATAACTGTTTTGGTTACTTTTTCGCCGTTTCGGTCAATAACAATGACAGCAGGTACGCGAGCGAGAGGTTGAAGGATCAATTGGATTTTTTGTGCGTCAGTTGCAACATTTTCGTTATTGATTGATACAATTTTATCGCCGACCTCTAATCCACCAATTTCCGCTGCAGATTGCGCTTGAATATTTGCAATGACAGGGGTAGGTATCAAAGGGGTTTTGGGGATTCCTGTGACGAATAAAAGAATCATGGCAAAATATGCAAATGCTAAGTTGAAAAGGATGCCACCAAGCATGACCAGTAGCTTTTGATAGAATGGTTTAACCGCAAATGAGCCTTCGTCTGTTGCCAAGGCATCAGACTGTTCGCCTTGGCCTACCTCGGCTGCTCCCGCTATTTCGACATAGCCGCCAAAAGGGATCGCAGATAGGCAAAAGTCAGTTTCGCCTATTTTTTTGCTGAAAATTCTAGGCCCAAAGCCAAGAGAAAAAGAAGGTATGCGAATTTTAAAAAGCTTAGCAAATAGAAAATGTCCAAGTTCGTGAAAGCCGATAAGAAAGCCCATTCCAAATAATCCAAGCAGAATAAAAAAAAGCTGTTGTGATAGAGATACTAATTGTGTAAAGCATGCTGTAATCATATTAATAGTCCTTTTGTCTATGATTAAAATATAGAAAAGCTGTTTTGCCAATTGTGTAAAAATAAGCTATCATTAATAATAATATAAGTCTATGGCTTTTATCCCCAACTCCGCTTCTCTTAATTGGGGCCTCATAATAAATGAAATGAAACGTGGGGTAAAAAGCCGAATGAACTATGCTTTTCTAGCCTAAGCTATTAATTATTTTCTTGAAAAAATTCACAAAGAGGGTAAAATAGCAATTAGTCAACTTAGGTGCCTGGTGTAGCGCGTCGGATTAAAAGTTGCGATTATATAATAAAATTATTTTTTATAACGTGATAATATAAGGGTTTGTGTACATGCCAACGATTAATCAATTATGTCGATTTGGTAGGAATAAAATTAAGGCAAAACCGAAGAGTCCAGCTCTCAGAAGAGGGTTGTTCCTTAAAGGGCCTTTTGCTAAAGGGGTTTGTACCCGAGTTTTTACTACGACGCCTAAAAAACCTAACTCTGCGCTTAGAAAAGTTGCTCGTGTTAAGTTGACTACAGGTTTAGAAGTAACAGCGTACATACCGGGCGAAGGTCACAATTTGCAAGAGCACTCTGTGGTTCTTGTTCGTGGTGGTCGCGTTAAGGATTTACCTGGTGTTAAATACCATATCGTAAGAGGCGCACTTGATTGCGCGGGCGTAGATAAAAGAAGGCAAGGGCGATCTCTTTATGGAGCTAAGCGTCCTAAGGCAACTACTAAATAAGGAATTGAATTATGCCAAGGCGTAGGCACGTAGAATTTATAAGAGACGTTGGTGTTGATCCTAAGTTTGGGTCAGCATTGGTTCAAAAGCTTATCAATGTCGTCATGAAATGTGGCAAAAAAAATTGTGCAAGAACAATTGTCTATGAAGCAATGGATTTGCTTGTAAAAAAAACAAATGGTGATGATAAAAAAGCACTTGAGCTTTTCAATCGCGCATTTGAACAAGTGGCTCCTTTCATTGAAGTTCGTTCACGACGTGTGGGTGGTAGTACTTACCAAATCCCTCGCGAAGTGAGTGAAAAGCGCAGAAAAGCACTTG
>Ga0105240_10000588_pt1 | contig 67464 bp, 61 predicted proteins | sample KBSC54metaG_FD_80426 | JGI IMG/M metagenome (GOLD analysis project Ga0105240, IMG submission 80426) | Corn rhizosphere microbial communities from Kellogg Biological Station, Michigan, USA - KBS C5-4 metaG | ecosystem: Host-associated > Plants > Roots > Rhizosphere > Soil | place: Michigan, USA... | reverse complement strand
TGATAAGTTTTCAATAACAGCATCTGTAGCTGATAGAGTAGTAGCAGTTATGTTAGTTACAATTTCATCATTTACTGATAATGTACCGGTTACAACTTCATCGACAACCGATAGATTGTTCACACAAAGACTATCCAAACAACTTAAGACAACGATATCGCCAACAGATAGGTTGTTAACGCAGAGACTATCCATACAACTTAAGACAACTAAATCGGTTACTGAAAGATTGCTTATGACGGCATCTGTAGCTGATAGAGTAGTAGCAGTTATGTTAGTTACAATTTCATCATTTACTGATAATGTACCAGTTACCACTTCATCAACCACCGATAGATTGTTCACACACAAACTATCCAAGCAACTTAAGACAACGATATCACCGACAGATAAGTTGTTAACACACAGACTATCCATACAACTTAAAACAACAAGATCTGTCACTGATAAGTTTTGAATCGTAGCATCTATTACTGATAAGTTTTCAATAAAAGCATCTGTAGCTGATAAATTTTGAATTACAACATCTGTCGCAGAAAGAACTTCAATGATAACATCGATAATAGTCAAACCAGAGATCGGTCCGTTAAAGGTGACTGTTCCATCAACAGTTAAGTCGCCTTCTATCAGAACATCATCTTTAAATTTAACGTCATCTTTAAACTTAACTTCATCCTTAAAACAAACATCATCTTCAAAACAAACTTTATTTTTGAATAAAGATTTGCCATAGACTTTTAATTTGCCATCAATTTCTACGTCTTTTTTAAAACGTGCTTTATCAAGAGCATCTAATTTTTCTCTTACTTTAACAACCTTGCACGGTGATGGATTGCAGCATCGATCAACAGGGCCAGGATATGCTGGTTCCACACCGCAGCATCGTTTAATCATTTCCTGTACATCGATGTCCATGATATCCATATCTTCTGGCGCTTGAGATATGTTTTTTATGTTAATAGACAGTGAATCATTCACCAATTGATTAATAACAATATTGAGATCTTGTGCTATTTCTTCCGCATCTTCAGAGTTTATTTTTGAAGCATTTCTTTCTAAAGTGTTTTCTGCATAAGCAAGAGCATCAACAACAGCATTATACAACCCTATAGAAAATCCTTCTTCTATGTGGTTTTTTAACTCACACACCAGAGATTCTTGATTCTCTTCCAATTCACTTATTCGAGATATTACATCATACAACTTACTAAATTCTTTTCCTAAATAAACATAATGAGCATCAGCATTATCAAGCACTTCATGCAACTCGGCACTTGAAATATATGCCTCTTGCCTAACAACAGCAAGCGCTTGTGATGAGAGCAATAAAAAACTTATTGCTAAAAAATTAGTGTAACAATTAGCCAATCGAAACTTCTTCATACTGAACCCTTTTTTTTAACATTTTTCTACTAGAAGAGCTATTTTTATGTAACAAAAATCTAATAATAGTGTCAATAAAACAATACACATATGAAAAAGAGCCTTTAATAAAGATCTTTTTCGTTATAGCAACAAAAGAAGTGACTAAACAAAAATTATTTTTTATTGTTGCATTTGCGCAATTTTTTTTGATAGAAACTGTCTATGGTATTTATAAGTCTAAGTCCAAAAACAGGAGTTCTCATGAAGAGTACATTTTCGTTACATCGCCTTTTGCTAACAATAGTGTTAGTATCTCCATTCTCATCGCAAGCACATTTATCAGAACAGGAAGCATATCTTTATTGTGATAAAAATCGCAGCAAATTATCTGAATTAATTGAGCAAGTAACCAAATTTGATGAAAATCAAGATTCTCCAGTTTGGCGTTTACATGAATATATTGATGCAGGATTTTGCGTTGCTAGAGCAGATGATATTTTCGAAACTCTCGCATATGCAGAAGAAAAATTAGATCAAGTGTACAGACAATTAGATAAGCAACAAGCAGAAGCTCTATATGCTGACTTTTACCTAGTAATGAATGATATTGATAAAGGTCTATTGGATGTTGATATGGCATCTCTATCAGAAGATCAAAAAAGAGATTGTTGCAATCTTCTTCCAAACAAAATCATTAAAGTAAGAGAAAAATTGTACGTACTAAACTCAGCAAAATTCTTCAAAAATGTTGATTTTAAAGACAACGTAGAAATAGAAGGCACATTATCAGTAGCTGATGAAACAGTTGGTTGCGATATCACTGTTGGTTGTAATATTAACATGAATAACTCAACAAGCGCTCTTGTTGGCAACGTACTAAAAGGTGGCGCACGATTCATTCATAATTTTGGAACAGATAATACATTTGTTGGGGTTAATTCTGGTAACTTTGCAATGACAGGAGCAAACAATACCGCTGTTGGTAGTGCTGCATTAGCACTAAACACCTCCGGCAATGCTAATACGGCACTTGGGGGAGGAGCTCTCCAAAACAATACAACAGCCATTAATAATACCGCAGTTGGGGCAGTAGCTCTCCAAAACAATATAACTGGTATTAATAATACAGCTGTCGGTGCTGGTGCTTTACAGTTTAACACTGTGATTAACAATACAGCTGTTGGGACAGCCGCTTTGAACCAAAATACTATTGGTGCTAACAATACCGCTGTTGGTACTGCTGCATTATCACAAAATACCATCGGCGATGCTAATACAGCGATAGGATCAGGCGCTCTTGTAGCAAACACTACTGGTGACAGCAATACAGCAGTTGGTAGTTTTGCTCTTACATCAAATGTTACTGGCCTATCAAACGTTGCGGTTGGTGCAAATGCATTGCAATTCAACACCGCAAATTCTAATACAGCAGTTGGTGCCCTTGCTCTTTCACAAAACACAATCGGTCTTGTTAACACAGCGACTGGTTACCAAGCACTAGCAGCAAATACCACTGGGGACAGCAACACAGGAATGGGTGTTCTTGCTCTTGGATTCAATACCATAGGATCAGATAACGCAGCATTTGGTGCTCTTGCAATGAACAACAACACTACAGGTAATCTTAACACAGCTATGGGCGCTAGTGCATTAGCTGATAATACAACTGGTAACAACAATACAGCAATTGGTCAATCTGCTTTGAGCCAAAATACTATCGGTTCAAACAACATAGCTCTTGGAGCCCTTGCAGGACAATCATTAACAATCGGTGACAATAACGTGTATATTGCTAACCAAGGTGTTGCTGCTGAGGCAAATACTATCAGAATTGGTACTCTTGGAACGCATGCTGCAGCATATATGCAAGGTATTTTTGGAGCAGCAGTTGCTGGAGGCGGATTAGCTGTTGAAGTTGATGCAGTAGGAAAATTAGGAACAGTTGTTTCTTCTGCTGAATTTAAAAAAGACATACAAAACATGGATATAGCATCAGAAGACATGCAAAAACTTCGTCCAGTGAAATTTGTATACAGAAATGATAAAGCAAACACAGAACACTATGGCTTGATCGCTGAAGAAGTCGCACAAGTGTTCCCTGAGTTGGTTGTGTATGACCTTGAAGGTAAACCATACTCTGTACGCTACCAAGTTCTTCCTGTCATGTTATTGAGTGAAGTACAAAAACAACACGCTCGCATGGAAGCTCTTGCTGCACGAGTAGCACAATTAGAAGCACGCCAATAACATAGACAATCTCTATTGCAAAAAAAGAAGGGCTCCATTTTTTGGAGCCCTTCTTTTTTTATCTATTTTTTTGTAATAAGTTATTTTGATTACTCGCCCATAGACCACATAAAGTAACGGCCAACGCATCGGTCACGTCTTCTTTTTTAGGCACTTCCATACCGGGAAACAGCTGTAGAATAACCCGTGCAACTTGATCTTTGGTCGCACCGCCAAAACCAGTAACTGATTGTTTTACTTCTCGTGGTGCAAATTCTTGTAGCTCTGTTTTGTGTTTGTGTGAGAGAAGATACAGAATACCTCGTAAATATCCAAGCTTTAAGAAACTTTGCGTATTTTTTCCTAAAAAAGGAGTTTCTAGCGCTATTACTGTAACTCCCCACGTAGTTATTTTTTCATCAAAAAATTCATGAAATTTACCAACACGGCTCACAAGACTCTCAGATGAAGACATAGTCAGATGACCATAATCAAGAAGAAGGGCTTGGCGCCCTTCTTTCTTTAAAATACCAAATCCGGCACATTGAAATCCCGGATCAATCCCTAAAATTACCACTCTATACCCTTTTTATTTGCTTCTTTTTTTGGGGTCCCCTGACACTCTTTGTCTTTTTTATTTTTTAGATATTGCGACAGGATTTTTTGTAAAAATTGCATGCTCCCTCTCGTTGAGCAAGGCTGCAAATCCTTGGTAAACTAACCCAAGAACAATCAATGAAGTTACAGTACTTAAAACAACTTCGTCTCTTTTTGGAAAAAATCTGCTTTTCATCAAAGTCCCTTCCATCAACATTGTTTATTTTACTCTGCGCACCTAAAAAATGTATTACTCAAAATCAGAAGTATCTTCGAATTTGGTAATCTCTCTTATAAAGTTCATATACACGGTACCCGTTGGACCGTTACGTTGTTTTCCTATAATAAGTTCAGCCAATGATGGATTTTCCGCTTCTGGATTATACACCACATCACGATACAAAAACATAATTAAATCTGCATCCTGCTCGATAGCTCCTGATTCACGTAAATCAGAAAGCATTGGTCGCTTATCCATACGCCCATCAACCGCACGTGAAAGCTGGGATAAGGCTATAATCGGAATGTTAAGTTCTTTAGCTAACGCTTTGAGTGAGCGGGAAATTTCCGAAACTTCCTGATGCCGATTTTCATGTTTTTTATTGGAGTGCAATAGCTGTAGATAGTCAATCACTAAAAATTGTAATCCATGCTCAGCTTTTAGTTTACGTGCTTTTGCACGTAGATCCATAATGTTAAGCATGGCAGTGTCATCAATAAATATTTTCATTTCAGCCAGTTGAGCAGCAACACTCGTCAAATCAATCCATTCATCTGATGAAATCGTTGCATTTCTAATGTTGTGATGCCCAATGCCTGATTCGGCTGATAAAAGACGCAACGTAAGCTGTTCAGCTGACATTTCAAGAGAAAAAATACCGGTCGCAAAACCATTACGAGCAGCTGCAAGAGCAACACACATTGAAAGCGCCGTTTTTCCCATCGAAGGTCGTGCTGCAAGAACAATAAAATCGCTGTTCTGAAATCCTGATGTCATTTGATCTAGCTGCTGAAAACCTGAAGGAATTCCGGTTATACCCTTGGTATGACTTTTTATATCAGAAAGATGCTGAAAGGTTTTTTTGAGCCAAATATCGAGCTGCACAAAGCTATTGTTAGATCTTTTATTGGAGATATTAAAAATAATTTTTTCTGCATCATCAAGAACCGCATCTATTGAGCTCTGATCTTGAGTGTAACAGTTAGTAATAATTGTTGCGGCAGAACTAATGAGCTGCCGCAACACTGATTTTTCTTTGATAATAGTTGCATGTTGCACAATCAAACCAACAGAAGGAATATCTTCTTGTAAGGTAAGAAGGTACACTATGCCACCAATCGCTTCAAGTTGGTCTTTTTTTGTCAGTTCATCTTGAAGCGTAACGATGTCTATACGCTTATGTTTTTGACCTAAGTCAATAATAGCCTGATAGATAATTTTATGAGCAGGACTGTAGAAATCATCTGGTACAATAATTTCCGAAACAGAACTAATATATTCATCATTTAATAATAACGCTCCCAAAACAGCTCTTTCTGCATCGGCATGTGCAGGGAGTGTTTTTCCTAGAATGCCTTCAATGCTAGGCTTTTTTGCAAGATGGTTATTATTATAATAATTTTTACTCATATAATATCTTACTCAGCAATGATTATTACCGTTATAGCCGGTGTTAATCGCGTTGTTAACTTAATACTCACCTTAAATGAGCCCTTTGATTTGATAGGTTTATCAAACTCAACCTGCCCTTTGGTAATACTAATCCCTTGCTCAGCAAGAGCCTCAACTATTTCCAGTCCATTAATTGAACCGTATAATTGGCCATTATCATGCATTTTACGTTTTAAAGTAACAGAAACGCTGTTGAGCTTTTCTGCCAACATGGAGGTTTGCGAAGCGATTGCTTCTTTACGATTTTCGACTTTACGAATTTTAGAGACATATTGGCTTTTATTGTGACTAGTGATTTCGACGGCTAGGCCTTTTGGGATAAGAAAATTACGGGCAAAACCATCGCCTACTTTGATAATCTCTCCAGCCAATCCTATTTTTTCAACATCTTTGCGTAAGTATACTTCCATCTCGTGCTCCTTTTGACAGACAAATATGTTTTTTTGGCTTTTTATCGATACTTTTAGTATAACCAAAAAAAAAAGAGTTGAAAATAAGGGATTTTTATCAAAAGTAATCTCTTTATCGATCTTTAGGAGCTTTTACTGACTTGCCCATGACTTTCCCGCTCTTGCGCCAATACGATAAGATATGCGCTGGCACGTAGCATTGAGTGAACAATAACAACAAAAGCCGTCATGGTGATGAGCACGATGAGGATCAAAGAGCCTTTTTGGGTATAATTATTCTTTTTCATTTTTATCCTGATCTATCAGCCCAATATAACAAATAACAGGCTTTTTATTGTCACATTGCGAGGTAAGAATGAGTTCTACCCCAATATCGACATCATTCTTCTTTTCAACAGTAAATGCTCCTCGAGCGATATTTTTGGCAACAATACTCCTTTTAGATGTCTTCCAACCCTTATCATAAGCCCCTTCTCTCCTTTCTAGACAATTGCCAGAAATGCACCAACCAACATCCATTGTGTCCTGGTTCCAAATAAGTTCATGAGGGCAAACCGACTTCCATTTATAGTTACCACTCCTCATTATACGTATATCACGTACAAAAAAATCTGAGGCAATATGTAAAGCTATGGTTGATTGGCATTTTCGCATTGCCCCAACGGAAGGAATAATAAGTGATACAACTATATGACAAGAAAAAAGCGTTATGATTGAAAAGAGCATAAGATATGCTAAAAAAGATAAGAGCGAAAATCCTTTTTTATTGCGCATTGTTATCGCTATATTTTTTTACAGCAGCTTTTTCAGCTTCATTGCGCGCAGTAGAAAAGCTTTCAATTCTTTTCAGTGCTTTCTGTTGCGTGCTTTTAGCTTCAATTATATAATGTGTAATAATTAAAATAAAAAAAGTTGATACTGATAATCCAATGATTAACTCAATAAGGAGAAATCCACCTTTATGTTTCATTTCTCAACCTCACAATAGTACATGCTTTCTCATTGAACTAAGTGCTTTACTGGGGTTCCCATGCAGCTTGTCCGCCATAGCTTTATGCGAAGGAGGAACATATAATAGAGCATGGGGATGTAAAAGTTATGTAGACTATACCGATAAAATAAAAATCGATGCAATAGATCAATCGACATAATAATGAAAAGGTAGCCCATTATGACGTATCGTAATCCATTTCTCACTATAGCAATCAGTATATTTTTAAGCGTATTTCTTTGCATGCATTCTCCTACTGTAGCAGGAGGATACAATCAAATGGCAATGCCAAACATGGAAGATTTTGAAAAAGAGCTTGCAGAGGCCAACAGAGCGATAGAAGAATATGTTGCGAGTCTTCCACCTGCAGAACAAGCTGCCTTTAACCAGCAAGTTGATGAATTTGCTCAAATGTTTGAAAGCATGAGTGAAGACGAATTTGAAAAATTCCTTGGTGAAATGTTTGCCGATGAATCAATGATGATGATGGAGCAAAATCCGTTTGAAATAATTGACACTCCGGCAGAGGAAGTTGTTGAAGTTGTTTTAAGCAATGAAGATAAGAAAAAAGTTGAAACGGCAATTGCTATCCTTGATGATATTATTAAACAATCAAATTTATTTATGGTTATTGTTAATAGTTCATCAGATTTGCCAAATCGTATCAATCGTTGGACTGCAAAGGGTGATATTCCGAATTGGCAAAATGAAGCAAATTGGAATTCATTTAAGATAGAACTCGAAGGTTTTGTTCAAAAATTGTATAAAGCAGAAGAACAAGATCTTACAACTAAACAATATAAGTATCTTTTTGACCTGATTGCTGATGAAGCTTTGTATAATAACCTTATTCAACTTCAAACAGAACTCAAAGCTCTGGTTACAACAATCAATATTCCTGATTTTAATATTCAAAAATTGAGTGCTCAATCAAAGAAAGCAATAAAAAATATCCTTTCAAAATATACTGAAAGTTTTTATCTCCTTGGAGTACCAAAAGCAATTGATGTTATTTTTGAAAAATATTTACCAGAAGCAGAAAAAATTCGTGCTGCTGAAGAAAACGCCACAAAAAGAGCTCTTGAGGCATCCAAAGCCCCTCGAAACCCTGCCGGTGCAACGAGCGCTGGCTCAGAATCTGACTCAGGATATGGCGGTTACGATGATTATTCCAACTATTATGGTGGCGGCTACGACCCTTACGGTTATGATTCTAATTATTATGGTGGTGGCTATGATCCTTACGGTTACGATTCATATGGCGGATCTGATTATGGTTCTTCGTCAGGCAGAGGTGGTAGTAGTGGCGGAGGTAGAAGCGGTGGTGGTGGCGGCGGATCAAGGGGTAGCAGAGCAGACAAAGCAGAGGATGACGAAACGTCAGACAAAGATAAAAAAGGTAAAAAAAGTAAGTCTGAACAATTTATTCCTAACTATGAAATTGAACGCGCCATTGCTGATATTAAAAGCAGCCTTGAAGACATTAAAGCCGCATTATCAGATGAAGAAGGCAATCCAACCAAACTTGCAAATCTTGCTTCACACATTTCAAAAGACGAAGATGTGGATGTTATCCTGAGCGGAGCAACTCTACCAACAATAGTAGATAAAAAGATAACTACTATCGTTGACGCTTTGAAAACAATAGACAAAATAATAGACAAAAAAAAGATGAGCTCAAAAGACGTAACTCATTATCAAAAAGAGATTAAGAAATTCTTTGATGCGAACAAAAAAGAACTTGAAGGATTACGCGATTCTATAAATACTTTTGAAGCAAAAACAGAGGAAGAAAAAAGAGAAGCTGCAGAATATGCTAAAGCAAATCCTACAGCCGAAAAAAGTAAAAATATAGACATCTCAACCCTTTCAAAAGCAAAACAATGGGCTTATTTTGGTGGAGATGATGCTCTGCTTGATGACCAAGTTGCAGCTGATGCTAAATTAAAAGAAAGTATCACATCTCGAGTATCCTTGTTCGACATTAGAGACAATATTGATACTTTGCTTAAAGATGTGAACAAATTTGCAACGAAAAAAGTTGAAGATCCTAAACCTAAAAAGGAAAAGGGAGAATTTGATTTTCCACTTCCCCCTGTTCCTACTGAAGAATAATCTGAATTTAAAACACATAGAAAAAGAGGCTTGCAATGGTTGCAAGCCTCTTTTTCTATTAACTGTTTACTCTGTTTTCATATAAGGAAATATTTCTTTAAAAATATCTTGAGCTTTTTTTAAAGCGGTTTTGTTTTTTACAATAACAACAACAGTATCATCACCGGCTATAGTCCCCAAAATGATTGAATCTCCACGGTTATCCATATTATAATTAACATATTTTTGGTCTATGAAATATGCCAAACTATTAGCATTACCAGGATGAGTATGAAGAATAATAAGCCCAAACTCTGATATTTTCATACTTAATACGATAGGCAGTGCCGAAACACTCAAATCAATAACCTTATAAATCCCATCAACTTTAGCAATATTTAGTTTTTTTAGCTTTCTAGACAACGTTGCTTGCGGTATATCATAACCGCGTAGCTTTAGTATTTCTTGTAAGTCGCCTTGCTCTCGCACAGGTTCTTTCCGAACAACATCGATTATATGACTATCTACAACTTTTTTTGATTTCATACTCATCCCACATTGTGTCTATTTTTGAATATATTTTGAAATTATATCCAAAAACACTTGACTGGTCAACCCATACTATATATATTCATTTATATGATTAAAAAATGAATATATATCCACGCTTGGCAGTGAGAGGGAGTTAAAAATGGCTACTGACAATAAAATGGCGCATCTTAAAACATATGTATGTTTGATTTTTCTACTAGGTTCTTCTGATATCTATACAGCAGAATTACTTAGTTTTATTCAAAAATATAAAGCAACTATACCGAGTATTGAATACAATGAACGTAATAGTTCGCCAAATCAGGCAAGGATTATTGTCGATTATCTATGCAAATTTATACCTCCTTCAAAAAGCAGTATCCGAACGGAAGGTAAAGAGTGTTTGCAAAATAAAATAGCTACTGCCATAGAAAATAAAAAGCCGCTTTCTTTACTACTTTTAGGATTTCCTTTTAAATCCACAAATCACGAAAAGAAATGCTTGAGTACGCATATTGATTTAGGCGAATATTTTTCTCTGATCACGTTATACACAATGATCAGTAATATTAAATTGGTTTATTCAAATGCCAATTGCACAATCATTTCTGATGGATTAGCATACCATATTGAAGGGTATGATCCTTCTTACCAAGAAATTTTACAATACCATGCTGAAATAGAAGATTTAGTCAGAGAATTTCCCGGGTTATCATTTGTCTCATGGAAAATTACTGATGAAATCAGTTCATATGAACAATTACAAGAAAAAGTATCTAATACCGTCATAGAACAGAGCGTTAATAAAATAGCTTACGACGAAATGTCATCCTTTGTTTCAACGGAATTCCAATGTAAACATTGGCAAAATGTTTTTATAGCAAAAGCCAAAGAAGCATTTGCTCAACAACAAGCAAATAAAAAAGAACAAAAGCCGTTGAAGGAAAAACTACAAACTCAAGAAATTAACAGAATTAAAAATCAGATCATTGCCAAAGAAACTGGTCAAATAGTTCCACAACTTATTACCCAAGGAAAAAAGTTCTCAACATTGGTAGCTCATGTATGGCCAATATATAAGGAATGCATACGTCTTTCTGTGCATTGTGATAAGGAAGTAATTGATCTTAACCACAAAATTCCGATAAGTCTTATTCAGGGTAATCTGGGAACCCCCTGGCATAACGCGATTGTTATTGATACAGCCACCAACGAATGTAAACTATTCAAAGATACTGCTAAAAAAAAACAATCGTTTGACAATAAACTCATTTGCGGATTTGACATACCAGCTGAAGAAGGTAAAAAAATCTCTTTGCAATATATTAAGGACAAAGCCTCATGAACAATAAACCGCTTGCTTGTATATTTTTGGTAGTGTTTATAGCAATTACTATTTTGTATGTAAAAAGTCCGAAATATACATCAAAAAAAATAGTGGCCCTTTTTCAAGAATATAGCTTAACATATGACATTGACGAAAAAAGCGTTAACGAAGAGATTGATATTACAGAAACTCCACTTTCTCTTGATACATGCGAAACATTAATCAACAAAATTAATTATTTTATTCAAAATAAAAAACCTATTGTTTTAACAATGGTTGGATTTCCGTATAAATCTTCCAATACAAAAGATAAAGTACTTGCATCGGTTGCAGATGGAGCCGAACGTTATTCTTTAGTGTATATTCACACCTTTTTGGAAAAAATTAAAAACGTTTATGCTCCTGGTGCACAATTATTTATTTTTACCGATGGAATTGCTTTTTGTGATATTGAAAAAATTCAAGACAAAATAGTTCTGGAATATGAAGACTCTTTAAAGAAATTGGTCTACAATCTTCCTTGCATAAAAATCATTACTATGCGCGATTTATGTCCGGATAAATCACCAGAAGAAATCAGAACTCTCATATTGAGCATGAATCCTTCAGCTGAAAGCTTTTACGAATTATTGAATAGTGATAAAAAACTACAAAACGATGTTGCTGTATTAACTCAAAGATTAGCATTTGAGCTGGCATTACTATCACTAACACAAAAAGAAATGACTGATATTGGATTGAAAGAAACGCAAAGAAGCTTACAGTATAGCAACTTCTTGAAGCAATTTAGACCAGAAGAAACTATTACTTGCTCTGTGCATTATCAAAAGAATCCCAATCGAAAAATTGGATTAAAATTATCTGATTCTTATGTTACACCTTGGCATGGGGTACTTGTTGAAGCAGACGGTAATTTTAGGATTGAACATCTGAAAAATATTGATCTGACCACGTATAAAAAAAGATCGCACAATATAAACGGTATAGAATGCGTATATCTAAAAAAACAATAAAAAGAGTTTCAAAGCACATTTGCCTTGTAATATTTGAAAACTTTTACCATAAAGGTATATTTATATTAAACAAAAATAATATTTTACATCTTTCATTGTGTAATTATGACAAACCTCAGTTTGATACTTTTATTAAACATACTTCTTTTTTTTCCTATGTTCGGCATGGATATTCCCGAAGGTCAAACCAAAAACTGCATTATTTTGCAACAACCTAAAGAAATTATACCTGCAATTGGTATTTACCTTAACTTGAATGAGTTATTAAATTGGAAAGAAACTTGCACACAATTTCATAAAGACGTAGATGTTGAAAATATTCTGGCACAAACCCGTTGCAAAAAAATTTTAAACAATACCAAGTCATATATACCAGTATTACGACATTATGCCGCTCAACATCGAGATATTTGCCAACTTCCCTATAAAGTTGACCTAGTTCCTGATAACTTTGCGCAGAGAATCAATAAGCTTAAAAAAATGCTAATCTTTTTAAGATCACAACCTTCTTGTCCGCAAGACCTTCCTCAACAATTCGAAGAATTGATACCGCGTTTACTATGTGAACCAAGCAAACAAGAAAAAACTGCTACCCAGTTTTCAGTAGTTCAAACAAATCTATTGAACCCAAAATCAGAAGACATCCCTGTTATAAAAAAAATATTATCAGACTATAACCAATTTCCAGGTCAGTCAGGATTACTCGAAGCTCTCTGTTATCTTGGAGACTCTGATATGGTCGAACAATATTTAGCGATTGATACGCGTGGTATTGACTATCGTGAGGAAAATTTCTCTTCCTGTATACCCTCGAAACAACGATGGGAGTCTGTTTGGAGTCGTGTAGATCATTATCGCCGTAATTATACTAAGGGCTCAGCTTTGTATTATGCCTGTATACACAAACAACATAAACTAGCATCATTTCTGATTGCAAAAGGTGCAACAAAACAAAATTACGAAGACCATGACAGCTGTAGAAACTTATTGGTTGGTTTATGCAATCACAAAAGGTATGAACCAATTGATTCCGACGTATATACAACAGCTCAATTATTACTCGAATATGGTTTCGATCCCAATGACATTCCTCTCCATCAAAAAGACATAACAATGCTTACATTTGCTTGTAAAGATGGAGGAAGTGTTGCATTTGCGCGACTGATGTTATCGTATGGCGCAAATATTAATGATGTTGACAATCGTGGATATACAACGCTTCATAGAGCATGCCTCTGTTGCCACCTCGGCTACTGTAATAAAATTCAAACAAACACATGCTGCTGTCAATTTAAACCGTGTAACCACATGGAATTAATTGATTTATTTTTAGAGCACAAAGCAGATCCTAATACTACGAACGAATCTGATATAACTCCTCTTGTGACGGCAGTCAACAGCGGCAATTTAGAATTAGTACAGAAACTTATAGACAAAGGAGCTGATATTAATGCTGTTAACAAAGACAAGAAAACTTATTTGATGATAGCTCTACGCGATCTAAAATCAGAACTTTGTTACCCTATGGTAGATTTATTGCTGCGAAACGGCGCCGATCCTAACATTGCCGATAACAAAGGAAGAACTGCGCGTTCTATTGCTAGTTCAAATAATAATGCAGCAGTTGAAGAGCTTCTGATACGATATGGCGCAGTTTCTCCATGGCGCAAATATGCAATTACAGGAGCAACAATTGTTGCCGCTGCCGCTGCCGCTATTTGCTACAAAATCTATTTATCGTTGCTTTCTGAATCCGATTAGGTTTTGTGGAGCTCTAAAAAAGAGGCCTGCTTTTTTGCAGACCTCTTTAATTTTTCTATCTCACTATCTTCTGACACCTTCTACACAAGCCATCAGGATCACTTGTAACATCCCATTGCCAACAGCGAGGACACTTTACACCACTTGCATGTTCAACGCGCGCAAATAGCCCTTTTAGTTCTGTTTGCTCTAGGTTATGTTCGCTTGGTGCAACCGTACATTGTGAAACGATAAGAAACTCTTTTAAGAAACTTTCTGTGCTCTCACCTTTTTCATTCATTGCCATGAAAAAGTTATTTAATTTCGTATAAAAATCAGCTTCTGGGCTTATATATAATGTAACTTGAGCTTCCAATGAATGCTTAACAACTTGTTTTTCGCGTTGTAGCTCAATTGCTTTAAGCAGCGCTGAACGAACATTTTTGAGTATTTCCCAAACATCTTCTTGCGCATGCCGCGATGCAATTTCTTCCATTTTATACGTAGTTTTATTAGCAAGACCATGCTGCAATACTCGAGGCTCATGCATAAATCGTCTTTCAGCTAACAATTCCCAAACATTTTCTATAACAGGAAATTGTTGCAAGTGAATTGAATCAGTTTTGCCTTTTTGGTACTCATCAGACAGTTGTTCTGCCGTAAAGGACAAAATTGGCGCCATAAGCTTTGTTAACACATCAAGAATGGCAGCGCAAACTGTTTGAGCAGAGCGCCTTTCTAATCCGTCTTTCTTTTCAACATACAACCTGTCTTTGACAATATCCAAGTAGAATGCACTTAAATTCACCGAACAATAATTACCAAGCAGATGAAACACGCGCGTAAAGTTATATTCGGTGTATGCATTGATAACATCTTGGTTCAATTCAAAAAGGTCTTGCAGTGCGTACTGATCAATTGAATTCATCTTTTCAACAAGAATAGCATCTTGTGCTACATCAAAATCGTTAATGTTAGAAATCAAGAAACGGCACGTATTGCGTATTTTTCTAAATACTTCTTGAACATTTTTAAGCACTATTTCTGAAACAACAGCATCACCAGCATTATCAACACTTGCGGCCCATAGTCGTAATCCATCTGTACCTAAGCGTTCGATTATTTCTTGTGGTGAAACAACATTGCCCAAAGACTTGGACATTTTACGACCCTGTTGATCAACGGTGAAACCATGCGTAACTATTGTTTTGGTACATGGTGTTTGTTCAAGAATCATGCTGGTAAGTAATGAACTTTGGAACCAGCCACGATGTTGGTCTTTACCCTCAAGGTACATATCTGCTGGATACGCAAGTGCAGGATTTTGTTTTAACACTGCATAATGGCTTACACCAGAATCGAACCACACATCGAGAATGTCAGTTTCTTTGCATAAGCTTCCGCTTATGCAGTTAGGGCATGCTGTTGAATCTTTTTTTAAAGACTCCATTGATATCGTGTCCCAATATTCAATACCATTTTTAGCAACGCCAGCGGCAACAACATCAATAAATTCTTTGTTTGTATGCACATAATCACAGCTATCACAAATTAATGCTGGTATTGGTACGCCCCATGTGCGTTGACGAGACAAGCACCACTCAAGTCTGCCTTCTATTGTTGCTTCAAAACGATTGTGTGATGCCTCAGGAAGCATATTAATGCGAGAAACAGCTTCGCATGCTTCTTCTTTAAGATTATTTTTAGATAAATCACAGAACCATTGTTTTGTTGCACGGAAAATTAATCCACCACGGCAACGCCAGCAATGCGGATAAGAATGCTTAATGCTTGCTTTGAGTACAAGTTTATTCATATCAAGTAATTTTTGGATTACCCAGCCTTGTGCATGAGCAACAGACATTCCAGCCAACTCTTGCGGTTTAATATCTTGCGTATAATGACCATCAGGGGTGATTGGCGAATAAATTTCTAAGTTGTTTTTTACCCCAACCTCATAATCAATAGGACCCACACCAGGAGCGCTATGTACACATGCAGTACCATCACTAGTAAGTACCGAATCATCAACTAGAACAGGCACATAAAAATCGTTTATAAATGGATGTGCCACCTGCGCTTGTGCATCAATGAGAACTTGAGAGTTAAATTCCGCCACAATGTTTTTGGCAACATCAAGCAGTTGCGTTATTTTATCAGCTAAATCTTTGCCCACAACAATATAATTATCAGCAGTTTCCAGGACAACATAATCAGTATTTGGTTTTAAAAGCACTGCGCGATTGAGCGGCAACGTCCAAGGGGTTGTGGTCCATACAAGCAAGCTTATTGGCTTATCTGACAATTGGGAAAACAATTCATTACTCGTACTTTTTTCCAAAGAAAAAAGTACGTAGAGAGATGGATCTTTACGGTCTTGATATTCAATTTCTGCTGATGCTAAAACAGTTTGGCAGGTTGGACACCACGGAACGGTTTTGTTTTTACGTTCGATATACCCCTTTTCTACAAGGATCCCAAAAGCTTTCAATATAGATGCTTCGTATTCAAAGTTCATAGTTAGATAAGGATTATCCCAATCCATAAGCACACCAAGCTGCTTAAATTCGTGACGTTGGATATTGATCCACTTACTAGCGTATTCACGGCAAGCCTTTTTAAGCTCATCTCCACTGAGCTCAGGATTTTCTTTTTTTACTGCAAATTCAATCGGTAATCCATGGCAGTCCCACCCTGGTGTTACTGGTACATGTTTACCCATCATTCGCTGAGATTTAGTGACTATATCTTTTAATGTCTTATTGTATGCGTGTCCAATATGAATGTGTCCGTTGGCATAAGGAGGACCATCATGCAAAATAAATTTTTCTTCGCCTTTATGTAAGCTGAATGCTCGTTGGTACAGATTTTCGCTTTCCCAACGCTGCAACAGCTTTTGATCGTCCTCTTTATGGTTAGGACGAATTGGAAAATCGGTATGAGGCAAGTTAAGCGTATCCTTGAAGCTTTTTTTTTCAGTAGTTTCTTGAGACATTATATATTCCCTTTAACCCCATTTTCCATTACATTCCAAATGGGGACCTCACTAGAGAAGCTACCATAAGAAATGTTGGATATATTTTGGGTTATACTATTGGTTTGTATTGTTTTAATAATGAAAAATAGCGGATAAACGAATGTATACCACTCATTTATCCGCATATAATTAAAATACAAAAAATTGGATAAGAATTGAGAACAAACACGGTTTTTACCTTGTTTTTATGAATAATTTACTTGTATAGTATATAATTTTTTATATAACAAGGCAAAGATCACATTATTTCATTTTTTTTGTTATCGCCTGTAGCTGCTCAAGAGGCTTACAACTTTTTCCACAAACACACCCACGAAACATACTTTTTTTGACAAATAAAAAAACTTTAAAACGACCTCTCCATGCATAAAATTATGCTGTCATAATCGGATAAAATGTAATATATTGGAAGCCAATATTTTAAATAATTTTTTATAAAGAAAGGAAGAATAAAGTACATAATTTACAAAGAAAAGAGATAGTATTGTTATTATTTTTATAAAAAGGTTTTAAAAATGTTGCACAAATCACTCTATAAGCAATCCAGTCTTTTACTCACTGGTATTGCATTATTATCATTCTCTGCTGTTAAATCCGAAGTTGTTAGAAGTCATTATTTTGACGTGAGAGACAGAAATATCGGCTTTGATATGAGCCCAGATCCAGCTGACGACTGCTTGTTGATACAAGCAGTTACAGGTCAAACAACAACAATTTATCGCAATTCAGCAATACAACCATCAATTGCCGTTAACCCTTTGAATAGAAAACTTGTTGCAGCAACATTTGAACAAGACACTATAAGCGGGACTGGCGGCTCGCTTGAACTTGGGATTGCTCATTCTGAAGATGGTGGTAAGCACTGGTCACAAACAATTATCCCTTTTCAAGATTGTAATGGTGGCTTTTCTGACAGAGTTGCTGATGCATGGCTGAGCTATGGCCCTGATGGAAAACTTTATTTAGTAGCACTTCCATTTAACTCCACTTTAAATATTAATACCCTTAATCAATCGGGCGTAGTTGCAGCCGTATCAACAGATAATGGCGCAACGTGGAGTAATCCAAAATATCTTATCGCTAGCGAAGATTATCTGAACGAAGAAACACTTCTTTTTCCATTTAATGTTAAGCCTTCCATTACCGCTGATCCTACCCAACCAAGCATTGCATATGCTGTGTGGTCTAACTTTCCTGTTATTTCCCAAGACCATTCAAATGCAGTAAAAAGTTGCACCTTTGACGGTGGTTTAACCTGGTGTCCGCATGAAATTATTTATGATCCATTTAATGATGCAGGGCTTCAAGCTATTAGCAATGGTATTTACAACAACATGAGCGTTACTAACAACATGATTGTTGTTCTTCCTAGTGGCGAACTCCTTAACTTTATGACTCGTACCTACGCAAAACCAGGCACTACTGATCTACAATACGTGAATGATGTATGGCCATATCAATACAGATTATTTGATATTGCCTTTGTTCGCTCTGCCGACCAAGGAGCAACCTGGAATACTGATGCAACAGTAGTGGCTTCTTTTGATGGGAATAAGACTTTTACTGGTGGATATACCTATAACATTGACAATGATATCACTGGGGGCGTTGGAGCTCAAACAAGAACAGAAGGCAGCTCTCAATTCTTTAACGTTGCGGTCAATCCAGAAAATGGTTACCTCTACATTGTATGGCAATCGGGCGAATTTGCTCCTAACCAACTTCCTCAAATTGCTCTTGCAAGATCTCGCGATGGAGGCCTAACATGGTCTGACCCTGTACGCGTCAGCAGAACTCCGTTAAATGCACCAAACCCCCAAGCATTTACTCCTGCTATTGCAGTTGCTACAAATGGTCATATTGGTCTTTTATACCATGACTTCCGCAAAAGCCATGTAGCCGTACCAACAACTGATCCCGCTACAAAAACAAACGTATGGTTTGCAGAATACAAAGAAACACCAAGTTCTACTGGTGGCAGCACTGGTGTAGGATTAAACTACCTTCATGAATTGCGCGTTTCTAAAGAATCTTATATTATGCAAACGGGCCCAGAAGCTGTATATGGTGTTATAACTAATGGAGACTACAATAGATTGGTTGCTCAAGATGATGATTTCTATGCGGTATACATTAAAACAAATGATTGTCCGCTGATGCCAGCACAAACACTCATTGATGATGTTGACACATCAACTATTCTCTTACTTGATAATAACAAAAGAACGTCTCCATTCTTCAGTAGAATTGACGCTAAAAAATAACACATCATAGTTCAAATAAAAAAGATCCAGTTTTCCGCTGGATCTTTTTTATTTGAATACACTTATTCCAATGGAGTTGGTGGACGTTTACCACGTAAAACATTTGTTATGAGTGATAAGACAAATAAGACAAGGAAAATAAAGAAGAGCATTCTTGCTATATCAAGCGATATAACTTCAACGCCAGAAAAACCAAAAAATCCTGCAATAATTGCAAGAACCAGAAAAGTGATTATCAAGTTCAACATAACAACAACTCCTATGGAAAAATGAAAAGATGTATTTTACCATAGGAGCATAAAAAGAAAGTCTAAGAAATCACAATATTTTTCTTAATGAGAATTCATTATGTATTGATTTGGTTCTCGTGTTTTTTGTATTTACATAATGAAAAAGAATGCATTATGCGACAAGCAAAGTAATTTTTATGTCATTTCATCTTTCAATTGCTCTGAGGTTTTGGCACCATTTTTAATTAACATTTCCTTGATCTCTTTAACAAAATTTTGGCCAAAAAATTCATTGTAAAAGGATTCCTCGCCTAGAAAGTCGTCCAATAGCGTACACAAAGAATTAGAATAAGCTTTTTCTACTAATTGCAATGGTATATCCGAACAATTATCACTCGCAAGAACGGGCGTAAGACATGTTTCTTTATTCAAATCGATGATCTTACTCGCAAGAAGTATCTCACAAAACTTTTTATTGCCACTTAAAATTGCTTGCGAAATGAGAGGAGTTCCATTTTCTTTAATATAGTTGCGCATCTTTTCATTATCAAACATTACGGCAAGACTTTCCGTATCGCCATTATCTACCAGGACAAGCAAGGCTAACAATACCATTGATTGTTGCAAAATAACCTTTGGATCAATTAAGGCTCTATGTAGACGCTCCCTATTACGCGATACACATGCTATCAATAATGGATTAGCACTATAAGAATCAAAACACTCCCCATCTTATGATTTTTGCAACTCAGTACCCTCAAGATGTTTCAATAATAAAGACATTTTTTCATCTCTATTTGCTTGAGCAATGAGATGCGGATATAGCGCATAGGAAGTACCCATTATCTTATATCTACGGCTAATTTTCTGATTATTGGAAAAAGCACCTGCTATTTCATGATTACCATCATAGACAGCGGTAAAAAAGATACTCTGCATATCCTTTTTATGCATATTCATATTTTTACATAAAATAAACTCTGTTGACGGATTGCAAAAAGAAAAATATTCACTAAATTGTTTACATGTTTTACGCAATGCATTCCAACCTTTTGGTCCGAATGATCCAAATAATACATCACGCGCTTCTTTATGATTATCGAACTTCTTAAACACTCCTGGATTGGTTTGAACTAATGCTTTCTGTTGATCCATTGCACAAACTGAATGGGTTAAAAAAAATGAAGCGCTTGCAAGAAAACTTCTAAAATACATATTCATATTACTCCTTAAATAGTTTTGTCTTTTTCTAACAATAAATCGAAAAGAAGAAACATGGCAATTTTTTCTTAATGAATTCCTTACAAAAATTGATTTATCTTTCCTTTTGTTTTTATATTACATAATGGCAAATTCGTTATGCGACAAATTCTTCTATTGATAGCTTTTTTATGATTAATAATAAAAGAGACTATAAGGATATGAGCTGGTTGATGTTTTAATTAAGCATGCCTTGCATGCATTCTCCAATTCATGAAATTCATCTCGAATTGCAATTCCTTTTATTATGAGTATATCTGTAGAACACAAATTTCTACCAAATTGTCGAATAAAAATAGGAGATGGGTTAGTAAATGAAAAAAATTCACTAAAAATTTTGCATGTACTACGTAAATTATTGAATTCTTTTGGTTTCAATAATCCAAAAACAGATATCTGCAATTCTCTGGATAGTTTATTAAAACTTCCCGCTTGCTTAATCTCTGAAACATTGTTCATGGCAAAAATAGTATGAGATAAAAAAATTAATGGCAATACAAAAATCCTCATGAGAATTTCCTTAATAATTACGAAGGTTTAAATATTATTAACGATAATACCCATATTTTTACATTTTTTGCAAAACCCTTTTAAATAAGGTCTTTTCTGACTACTTCTATGTCAACAAACTTAAATTTTTTAATATACGTTGTGAAATTAATGGTTTTTATCAAAAATCGATAAAAAACGACCTGTTTTTAACGTCGATTTTGGCAAACGATTTTAGCGCGTGCCAACACAAAACACGGAGAATGTTTTTGTAAAAAATAAAGGATCGTGATGCAAAACCACACCACAACCCATAAAAATATTTCTGATAGTTTTTTTTAGTTTAAAAAATATGTTGCGACATGAAAAATATCTCTTTTGACCTCACCAACCCTCTTCTCTCTTACTTTTTTCTATAGACAATGCATATGCTTTAATATTTAACGCACCCGTCTCCCCCATAAATGCATCTTCAAAAAGTTCATATAATTTCTTTGGCGAACTTCCTCCAAATGGCTCAAGCCTTTTTAGCGCCACCGCATATTCATCCGTGATACCCAATGCTGAAACAATGGTATTTATAATTTTTTGCGCACGCGCAGATTTTTTCGTGATTTTTATTTTTTCAGATAATTCAGTAGCACGATATTCTAACAATGCATACCAATGTCTTAAATCATCCCTTTTTTCCCACAATTGCAGTACGCATTTGCCCTTATCTAATTCCACTTCATGCAACAGTGCATTCAAGCGTTTAGAGGATAATGTTAAACTATCTATCCCTTGTACAATTCTGATAATTTCGGCAAAAAAACAAACTTCATCTATGGGAACCAATAACGCACTGTTTTTCAATATTATTGCAATATCATTATCAGATAATTGTTGATATGATTCTAGTGTCTTATTAAGATCTTCTAAAAATTTTACCAATGCTGGATTATGTAACAACCGCTCATTAATACGCTGAATAATAGTATGTGAGATCTTCTCATTTTTAATACTTAATGCCACTGCTGACTTGCGTAATGAATGCAACAAATTACATGCAGAAAAAACAGATGTCAGCACCAACCTCTCACCCAATGGGCACGTTCGTATTGCGATGTCGAGGGAATCGTGTATCAGACACAAAACTGATTCAACTGACGGACAATCGTCACTCTGTCCGCACAGCGCATTAACAAACAAAAGAACAATCAACAAAAATGTAATCTTCTTTTTCTTCACACATACCCCCATTACTATTAATTATTGTGTTAACAAAAAAGACGCAATCCTTTTATCAACTATACAACAACTATCATGAGAGTTTTCAAGAATGGAGAAAATACTAAAAATTAAAACTAAATTTTTGTTCTTCTGATTTCATATACTTCTTCTTTTAAATTGTCATAAGCTGGCGAGTTACGCGACACAGCAATGCAAAAAAAAACAAGCTATTCTTACTTTTTGATAATAAGAATAGCTTGCAACGTTGTACTAAAAAATTAATCTTTTTTCGGAGCAAATAAAGATTGCCACCATCTACTAGTCCATTCTCTAAAACTCAGAGTAGAGCTAGGTTTTTGTGGTAAAAAAAACGATTTTGGTTTGGCCTGATTTTCGGTAGATTTAGTTTTACCATCTTCTTCATCAATAACTTTTTTCAACTGTTGAGATTTTACTGAGCGCGCGCCTTTGATGGTACTCGAGTAACGAGCATAAAATGTTTTAAACCAATTACCACCCATTGGAAACAATTCACAGCAAAAAAACACCATAGCAGAAAAAATAAATATATTTCCAACGATTTTCATAAAAGCCCTGATTTTTAAGCTTTTCAAATTACATCTTTATTCAATTATACAATAGATACAAAAAAAGATACAAGTAAAAGCTGTTCACAAAAGAACTTTTTATATATCTAAAATTAATATACAGGCATCTGTTTGTTAATTTGCTTTTGTAAACGCTCTTTTTTTGCTGCCGCCAACAAATCTGTTTCAATTGGTGCATAAGCTTGCTCGACTTCAGCAACTCTCTCGAGACGTTCTTTTTTGTCTTTCCCAGACATCACTCTAGGGCTTATTTTAGCATCTACTATATTAGAAGCCCTACGATTCAATTTATCTTCTGTATTCTTTGTTAAGAATCTACGTAATGCAGCTAGCGTTGTGCTGTCTGATGCTTCAAGCGGTAAATTAAGGTTTGCTTTAAGCCTATCTTTATCTTCCATAGCTTTCGTATCAACATTGTTAAATTTACCACCACGATACTTGAGAAGATTCATCATTATTCTACGCTCTATAGAAGCTTTACATTTGTAAACATAATTAAAAAGAGTATGGCCAGCTTCATCCGGCGAATTAAGTATCCAATGTTTGTTATATTCACAAGAATTATCAAATCCAGCAAGATCCTTGCGCGATGGAACAATACCTCTTTTTGCTTTCTCTTGTAAGTCAGCAAGAAGGTTTTCAGTATATCGTTTTTTTGCCCCCCAGAAAGAAGATGCCTTTTGAAGCATAGGTTTGTGTAAACCTTTTACAACAAATCGTCCCATAGCACTCATTGAAGGAATGCTAGTCAATAGAGCAGCTACTAATGCTATTTTTATTTTAATACTCTTCATAAATAACCTTTCTTTAGGCAATATTTCACATATATATTCTATTATGCAATATAACGCAAAAAGTGTCAAAAGGGGGGTATTTATAAGCCGTTTGGAACGTTTTTGCCAGCAAAAGCTCTTATTTAGGCTATATATCCAATAAATTACTCATTTTGCGCTCAGGAGAAGCTTCAAGTCGCTTGATACGTTCGATATCGCCCAAATAGAGCTGTGTTGTAGTAGGAGCTGTGTGACGCATAGCAAGCTGCACCTCGTAGAGAGAAGCCCCTGCCTGCATGGAAAGAACACCAAAGGTGTGGCGTAAGCTATGAGCGGTAATACGTTTGCTATCAAACCCTGCCGCACGCAAACGCCCTTTAATAATACGAGACAGCGAGAATATGGTTAATTTTTTGCCATAGTTACGATCGCTTAATGAGACAAAAATTGGTTCTTTTTCACTTTTTATAACCCGTGATTGTAAATAATCGTGTAATGATACTAATGCTTGCGGTGTGAGCAAAACAAACTCATCTTTGCTAGACCGCCCTTTTCCATGAATCCATAAGAGCATTTCTCCTCGTTGTTCATACATATCTGTCAACGTTGCGGATGCAATTTCTTTGAGTCGTAAACCTGTTCGTACCAAAACATTAATGAGTGCAAAATCACGCTTACCGATGATTGTATCACACGCAATTGATCCCAATAGTTTTTTGAGCGACTCAATTGATAATGATTCTTTTTGATGACTTTTTGAATAGCGCTTAATACCTTTAACTTTGCGCGCAACATTCTTATAATATTCATATTCTTCTGTCCACAAAAAGAACCGCTTAATAACTACAATATACACAGCCTTGGTATATGCGCTCAGCTGTTTTGAATCAAGCCAAAATTTATACGACAAAACATTTTCGTGTTCAGGGCGAGTAATTGCTTTGTCTTTACACCAACGTGCAAACTGCATCAATGCATTAAGATAGGTCGTGCGAGAGTTGAGAGAAATGTCTTGCGCTGCAATAAACGGATGAATCAATTCATCCATATTAAAATTTTCATACACTTTACTCATACATCTCCTTTTTTATCCCTTAATAATAACAAAAAAATTGATGCGCTAACAGCTTTTATAACATTATGAATAGATAATACATTTTAACCTTTATGGCCCATCTCATTTTCTATAAACTATATGAAATCTACTACGCATATAAGTAACTACGTACACAATACAAAAACTATGAAAAAATTAGATAAAAATCTTCGCATTGGAATCTGGGGCTTTGGCAAAATGGGAAAATCTGCCACTGACTATTTGCAAAAACAAGGGTATTCCTTGAGCATAATGGATAAGCGTATTCCAACAGCAGAAGAACAGCAATACTTACAAGAAAAAAATATAATCTGGTACAGCGAAAAAGAACAAGAGATGTTTTTTAATTCTTGTGATCATATTATTTCTTCTCCTGGCATTAACATAAGCCCATCGCGTTACGCGACACACAAAGATAAATGGATACATGAATTAGATTTTTTTTATCAACATTTTAACAAACCCATCATTGCAATTACCGGAAGCATTGGTAAAACTTCAGTCACACATATTCTTGCGCAAATTTTTAAAAAATTAGAGATTCCCGTTGCCGTTGGTGGCAACATTGGAATACCAACATTCGATTTAATTGATCTGCAAAATAATGTTGATTATGCACTGCTTGAAGTTTCTAGTTTTCAGTTGATGCACTGCACAAAATTTGCACCAACACTTGCCATCTGGACCAATTTTTATCCTAATCATCTTGATTATCATGCAACAGAGGATGAATATTTTGCAGCAAAAAGTGTTATCACCCAACATCAAGTAAAAGATTCATACTCATTGATCCCTCTCTCTTTGCGAGAAAAAGTAGCAGCACAACCAAGTAGCAGCATACGCGCATATTTTAGCATCACAATGCCATCACCGATCGACCTTCATGCTACAGAACGCTTATACTATATCGCCAACAACACAATAATGCGCCTAGCTGACAACATCAATACTCCATTGATAAAACTAACGCCGGCACTGCAGGAACTTTCTTTCATTGATAATATCTTGGTTCTTGTTGGTGTATGCGATCTGATAAAACTTGATTTCTCCGCACTACACACCATCGCATCAACAACTCAACTACCAGCTCATCGTATTGAAAAAATCTGCACCATCAACGATGTCACTTTTTATAATGATTCCAAAGGGACAACAACTGTTTCCACCCTTGCTGCTGTTGAAAAACTCAAAAATCACCCTCTTCATCTTTTCTTGGGAGGATTAAGCAAAGGTATTGATCGCAGCCCTTTTATTGTTCAATTAAAAAACCAAGTTAAACACATTTATTGCTTTGGAAAAGAAGCAGATGAGCTTTATAATATGTGTGTTCAGAACGGAATTTCTGCAACGAAGCACATAAATCTTAATTGTGCTGTTGATACCTGTATTACCACACTACAATCTGGTGATTGTGTACTTTTATCCCCTGCAGGAAGTAGTTTTGATTTATATGAAAATTACGAACATCGAGGCAATCATTTTAAAGAACTAATCGCCACTTACTTACAAAGGTGTAATCCATGATCTCAAAAAAATTACCCTTATACTCCGATCTGAATGTATTTCTTACCATCATTGCAACGCTTATTCTTATTGGATTCTTATTTGTGTATTCATCTAGTTCGGTGTATGCACTTGAAACATTCGGATCATCAATTTTTTTTGTTAAACGTCAATTTATCGGCCTTGCTATTGGATTATTCGCACTTCTTGTTGGTAGATCTTTGCCACTGAACTTCATAAGACGAGCAGCCCCTCTTTTATTCATAAGCTCACTCGTTCTTGTTGTTATGACTTTATTGCCCCCATTTGCTCGCACCATTCATGGTTCAAGCAGATGGCTTTCTTTTGGCAGCTTCTCATTTCAACCAAGCGAACTGCTTAAGATAACACTCTTGTTTTACGTTGCTTATTTTCTCGAAAAAAAAACACAAAAAGGAACAATTGCCCTTACCCAATTCATTCCTTTTTGTTTTCTTATTAGCATCATGTGCTTTGCTCTGCTCAAACAACCAGATTTTGGAATGACAGTCACACTACTGCTTACTACTATCATTTTATTTTTCTGCGCACACGCACAAATTAAACACATAGTTATGACGCTTATTGGACTTGCTGCAAGCGCGGGGTTACTTATTCTATTTCGGCCCTACCGCCTGCAACGCGTATTAACATTTTTAGACCCTTGGCAAGATCCAAAGGGCAGTGGTTTTCAGATAATTCAATCATTAATTGCAATTGGTTCTGGTAATTGGCTTGGCACAGGCATTGCACACTCACGCCAAAAATTCTTCTACTTACCAATGCAACACACCGATTTTATATTTTCAATTATTGCCGAAGAAACAGGATTTATTGGATGCATATTTTTGATCACATTGTTCATTCTTTTGCTGTATTTTGGTATTCGTATTGCTCACCAACTGACCAGCACTTTTAACACTCTTGTTGTGCTTGGATTTATGGTTCTTATACATCTACAAGCAGTTATGAACATGGCTGTCGCAACAGGATTAGCACCGACAAAAGGTGTTGGCATGCCTTTTGTAAGCTACGGAAACACATCTTTGGTCTGTTATCTTTTTATGATAGGTGTTATTATTAACATGGTTCATGAAACTAAAAATTAAAACGATAAAAACACCAAACAAGTTATCCCAAAATTTTCTCTCGCGCTCATCCTGAACTTGTTGAAGGATCAGAGCGCGCTATATCCTTCAACAAGTTCAGGATGAGCGCGAAATAGGATTAAAAAATTAGATAGTTTTGGTTTGTGTGAAAGACAATCTTAATCATTTGAATAAGGCCCCACAATGGAAAACATACAAAATTCATTAAAAATTGATCCAACAACTGCATATTTCGCACCAGAGAATAACATTGATCCACTTGGAGATGGCATCAGCTCAGTTGAACTGGTCCGCGTTTCTGGTTCTGATCTTGATGTTGTAAATGCAGCGCGCGTTTCTTATGGTAAAACTGCAACAGAAGTAACCGATCGCGATAAAAAATTAATTAGTTTTCTTATGGAACATAATCATACAAGTCCATTTGAACATAATCAATTTTCTTTCCGTATCAAAGCTCCTATTTTTGTTGCTCGCCAATGGATGCGTCATCGTATGAACTCTTATAATGAAATCAGTTATCGCTATGTAAAAGCAGCATTAGAATTTTATGTACCACCAAAATGGCGCTCACAAGACCTTAAAAATAAACAAGCTTCAATTGGCTCATTTGACAATGCAGAATTTACGCAAAAGTTCAAAGAAGCAATCGCGCATAGCGTACAAGCATACGAATATTTGCTGGAAAACGGTGTGGGTAGAGAAATTGCGCGCAGCGTGTTACCCCTTACCACCTACACAGAATTTATTTTTACCTGCAACTTGCACTCATTAATGCATTTCATGAAGTTACGCTTACACGCAGGAGCACAGTACGAAATCAGAATGTATGCACAAACGTTGCTCAAACTTGCATTGCCACACTTTCCTATTTCTCTTGGTGAATGGAAGCGTATTCATGCTGCTGAATTGGAAATTGAAGAAGATCTGTTCACTAAAAACTTTACTGCTGCAGTTGAATAATACAAAAAAAGCATCCTCAAATTTGTATCTTTGAGGATGCTTTTTTACAAAACTAATCAATTTCTATTTTGTTACATATTTTTTTTTGCAACTTCTAATTCGATTATTCTTACAATTATCGGTTGATTGCAACTATTAAGTAGCTCATTAAAAATGCTGGATGGTTTTGGATCAGCGCCTGCTTGCAAAAGCATATGAATTATTCTCTTTACCAACCCGATCTTATCATCTTCAATCTCTTTATTTATAGTCATGAGAAATGCAGTAAGACCTATTTCATTGGCATAATTTATATCAACTTTTTTATGGATAAGCGCCTTAATAGCATCTAACTGATCTTCCAATACAGCCTTCATCAGAGGAGTATTACCTTCGGAATCAGTCCAATTCAAATCAACTCCCTCATCACATAATTTTTGAAATTTTTCTAGCGTGAATACTCCAGCTCTTCCTGTTACCAAATCATTAAGCCGCCTTTGTAACGCTAAACATTCATTCGCTCCTGAAATCCCTAACATAATTGCAGCGTCTTCATCAAAAGAGTCAAAATTATTCGCAAAATTTTTTATGAGTTTTAAACAAAATCTTGGATTATTAATTGCCTCACCTAACGCCTTATTTACTAAAACAAAATCCTTAATCCGATTTCCAGCTTGCTCCATACCTTCATAGTCATTCGGCAAACTTTCTATTTCATTTTTTAAATTTATAAAAACAACTTCCCTCTTTAAATCAACTGGTAATTCATCAAATGGAAAAACATCCTCTTTTTGTATAGTATCCATGCTCAAAGCATTAGTTACTGTTAAAAAAAATATCGTTATCAATAAACATTTTCCTTTAATAGCATTCATGATAAGCATCCTTTTTTATTTTTTTCACACTTTTTTACTCTTGATCAAACTAACTTATTGCTTTTCATCAAATGCACCCGATAACCGCAGTAAATATGCACGCCTATTTGCAAGGCTAATATCTGATGTCCCTTGCTCAATATTTTGGATCAGATACATTAAACGATCTCTTTCTTGTGATCCTTCTTGCAAATGATACACGTTAGGCAATGTTTCAAGCACAATGTACTGAATTTCATTCCATAGTTTAACTATTGCAAAGGCAAAATAATGTCCATGCGCTTCTGCAGCTTCTTCATTACCAATAATGATAACATGAACAAAATGGTTCTTTTTTAACCCTTCTTGCAATTTTTGCTTAAGATCTTGAACATACGCAAACTCTTTTTGGTTAAAGAGCGAAAATTCAGGAGTTTTATCCACGTTCGAATCAAATAATGCAACGGTACTAACTGCAGAAATATTAGAAATATCAATAGCAAAATCCTTACTCATTGTTTCTAAATTTTCCTTTACCACCTCAACATTAATCCAATCATTAATCTTCAAGTTGAGAAGGAAGTTTGCAGCATCATTCATATTATGCAAGTACTTAAGATATTTAATCTCTCCCGTTTCAGCATAATCCCTAATAAGACATGCATTGTTCAGCGCATGTCCCGCACAAAGCGCTGGTAATAAGGATGTTTTTTCTGCCAATTCAAACTGATCAAGACTTTTCAACTGCAATAATCTTCTATTCCATGCTCCAAACCTGCCCAGATCAACAACGCATGGAGCATTGACCCCAATAGATCGTTCTTCAAACTCCGCACCAACATCACTTGTTTTAAAAACATGGAATTTGGGCCCAGGAGCAACATTTAACCCTGCAAGTTGCAGTTGTATATCGGCTTCACTGAGTTTTTGTCTCCGTAAATCACTCACCATTTCTTGTATCAACTCAGGATCCATTTGATAACTTTCTTGCTGAGTAAATAATGGACACAATCCTAATTCATTCATTGTTTGAGGATTTGTTTGCACTAAAAAAGTTTTGCTTAAGAACAATTCGCTTTGCAATGGCCGCCTTCTCATTAATCCATATTTTTGTCTCATTTGATGAGCTTGTGGTGTATGCATACCCAATAAAAGCACTGTTGAAAACAGTAGACAACCCGCAAATAAGTTTACCAAAAGAAAATTTTGTCGCTCCATTTAAAACCTTGTATTAAAATATAAAAAATTACTTATTACCATAATAGCAATTATTACAAAAACATCTCAATAGTTTTCTATGCTCACATTTACACAATTATTTTTTATGCGACACAATTGCTACAGTTATTGATTTTTTTATAAAAACTTTATTATATTGTTTTTAAATATGTTTTTTAAAAACAAAAAAAGGAGATGGAATATGTCTGCAAAAGCCACTACAACAAAACGCAAAACGACCACTGTAAAACGTAAGACAACTACAGCAAAAAAAGCTAAATCAACAACTACGCGTAAAAAAGCTACTACAACGACGCGCAAAAAAACCACAACAAAAAAATCAAGTCCCAAAAAAACAACTCGTAAGTATGGAAAAGCTTCACAAAATGAAGTTGCAAAAGAAATGCGTAAGTTTAAAAAAGGTACTGCTAAATCAGGAAAAGCCGGTACACCAGTAAAATCTCGTGAACAAGCAATTGCCATTGGTTTATCAAAAGCACGTGCAAAAGGTGCTAAAGTTCCCAAAAAACGTTCATAATTATTTGATTTTTAAAACGAATAATCCGAAGGAACAGTATTTAAACCATGCCTTCGGATTATTCGTTTGTTTTATTGCAAAGCTCTTTGGATCAGATCTGGAAATTTTTTGAGTAATTCTAATTCATTTGGTTCTAACGTTTGTGCATTACATAACGCATGTAGCAGTAAGATATCTTGTAAACTAAGTTGCTGTATCGCATCCAATTCTTTTTGTTCATCATCGGAGATTAAAGTGCATACAACAAAATTTTGCTGACCAAGACCTATCAAGGCAACTTTGTTCATGTCAGAGGTGCATGAAAACTTCCCTCTTCCTTTTGTCAAATTTAATGCAACAATCAATTCCCCTGTATTTGCGTCATGAACAATCTGATTGTCATATGATTGAGAAATAACCTTGGTACCATCAGAGCTAAATTCTATTCGATCAATATAATCTTCATGGCCATCAAGCGCTTTTATAATATCACCAGTATGGGCGTCCCATAAAATAAGATTATTTTCCTTGCCACCAGAGCCAGAAACTATTTTAGCACCATCTGGACTATATTTTATTACTTGAACACCTGAAGGATGACCATTCAATATCTTTATTAATTCCCCCGTTCTTGCATTCCACATTATTAAGTTATTTTGATTGTCTAAAGAACCAGAAACAACCCTGGAGCTATCTGGACTAAATGCCATCGATACAATTGCATGTGTATGGCCTTTTAATTTTTCTATTAAACGATACGAGTTCATATCCCACAAAAGTAACTCACTTTGGTCTTTGAGGGCTGAAGAAATCATTCTGCTACCATCAGAACTAAATTCTACAGAATAAACACCTCTGTCCACATGACCACCTAGCGATGCTATTCGCTTTCCTGTTTTTGCATCCCATACGATTAAATTATTTTGATTTCCCTCAGAACCAGAAATTATTTTTGTACCATCGGGGCTAAATTTCGCAAAATAAACAGTGTTATTATGTCCCTTGAGCTTCTGACCATCAACGTTTGCATCTGCATATACGTCATATAGCACAAGATTATCTAGATTCGTCTTGGAACCACAAATTATTTTTTTACTATCAGGACTAAATTGTATTGATTCAATACGACCTTTATTATCCTCAAAGACTTTCATTTCTTTTGTGTTTATATCATATACACCAACAAAATGCTCATCATCTGCTCCAGACCCAACAGCGACTTTTTTACCATCAAGACTGATATCCATTAATCCATAGATGCAGAACAAAGGTACCGATACAGTCTCTTTATGCTGCATATCCGAACTCATAATAATAAGCTCAGTATCTCTTTGTTTGCTACTCCCATCAGAGACGACAACAACTTTTGTAGCATCAGGAGTAAATGCTATATTTTTAAACCTAAAATCGTTGCTCGGTACCGCAAAACTTTTAAATCTTTTATGGCCCCATCTTTGCATAATTTTAGACTTCAAACAACTGATAGCTTGGTAAACACAGTCATCCATCAAATCTCTATTGATGGTATTAAGACGACTTTTAAGTGCAATTTCTCCAGCCGGCGCCTTTTTTACAACGCGCAAAAAGAAATTTTTACAATCATACAATATATCTTGTGGTACATCCAAATAATCCAACAATTTTATTACTTCAATCGCTTTATCTAATGAAAAATTGTCAAAAAGAGCCTGAGTTTTTTTCGTAAAGTTTTGATTCCCATACAACAGAAGAATTTGCCCAAAAACCACACTCATAATGTCAACAGAAAATTGTGGAATAGGCATCAATTGGCCTATAGCATTAATATCTCCGCCCATATCCTCTATCATACTTGTTATAGTCTTACTCAATTTTGCAATATGCAACGGAACTTCAATCGCTTTCTTTTCTCCCTCACTGCCACTAATAGCAATGGTCTTGATTTCAATCTTAGGTACTTGATCCATCGCTATCATTGCCCAAGAAAAAAATAAAACGGTAAAACATGCTACTGCTTTTTTGATAGTAATAACAAACTTCATAAAACCCTCTATTTTGTAAAAGAATGCCCCACTAAGATATCATTTATAATTATACAAAAATATCAAACTGAAAATAAACAACTATGGCGTTATTTCTTAATCTTTACGTAAAAAAATATTTTTATGCGACACAATTTCTACAAAAAAAGGGTTGGCAAGAGCCAACCCATAATTTTTAACCCAATCTACATTTCATTACGACTGGGTACCTTTACAAAGAAACAGATCTGTTTCACTTACTCCAGTTCATTGCTAAGCCAACCAACAATCGCACGCCTACGCCAGTTCCACCGGGACGGTAGTAGGAAATATTTGGCACATCAAACGCCGTACCAGCAATATCAATATGCGCCCATGGCACATCATCCACAAAATTTTGTAAGAAATGTGCTGCAGTTGAAGCCCCTGCTGGTATTTGCTTGCTACCAATATTGCAAATATCGGCCACCGTTGAAGTAATAGCCTTTTTATAGTCATCACCCATTGGCAACTGCCACAATAATTCTCCAGAAAGCTTCGCTGCTTTTTGTAAACGTTCAACAACTTCTGGATGTTCACTAAAGAGCCCACTGTAGAATGGCCCGAGCGCGCGCGAACATGCACCTGTCAGTGTTGCTAAATCAACAATGACATCTGGCTTATAATGTTTCACCGCATACGAAAGAGCATCTGCTAAAATTAAGCGCCCTTCTGCATCAGTATTTTTGATTTCTGCTGTTTTGCCGTTGTAGAACGTTACAATATCACCCGGCTTTGTTGCATGACCACTTGGTAAATTTTCTGAAGTTGGCGCAATCGCAACAATATTCACATCCGGTTTTAATTGTGCAAGCGCATCAATTGCAGAAATTACTGCTGCAGCACCAGACATATCTTCTTTCATTGTTTCCATGTAATCAGCTGGTTTTAAACTCAAACCGCCAGAATCAAAGGTAATGCCTTTTCCAATAAAACAAAGCGTTGGTGCATTTGATGACTGTGCTTTATATTCAAGAATAATCAATGCGCAATCAATATCAGATCCACGCGAAACACCAGCTAAACCACCCATTCCCATTTTTATAACTTCTTGTTCATGAAAAGCAGTGAACTTAAGATCGTTGCGCTTTGCAACCTTTTGAGCTTCTTCCACCATATGTTGTGGCGTTAAGTTTGACGGTGGAGTATCAACCCAATGCCGAGCTTGGTTAACAGCTTTGGCAATAATATTTCCTTCTTTGATCCCACGCTCAGCCTCTTTTGCATGCTGCTCGTCGGCAACAAGGATAACTTCTGTTAATTTATTTTCTTTAGATTTTTTATCAGTAAGATAATCATCAAAATGATACTGCGCCATTTGCAACGTTATAACTGTTTGCTCAGCCATATAAAATGCAGATGCACCAACACCCAACTTCGCGAGCGCTTGTACAGCAACTGAAGTTCCTTTGCATGCACGCACTTCTTTTACTAACTGACCTAATGCACGGCGGTAACGCTCTATAGCACTCACGCTTTTTGATTCTCCACCAATACCGATTACAATACAAAAAGCAACACGTCCATCCATAACCAGAGGAACTGAGATAACTTCTTGGGCACCTCCAGTAAATGAACGATGTTTTGCAATAGCTGCAAAATCAGGCGATACATTTTTTAAGAGATTACTCAGATGTGTACTATCAAAATCTTTCTCAACAATATACGCATAACAATCAACTTTTTGAGACAATAAATCTTTAGTTGAACTTTCAATATTTATCATACATTTTACTCCGTGAAGTGGTTACATCATGCTCACAAGAGTAACAAAAAAAGGTCCCGCTTAAAAGCAGAACATAAAATCCCCATGTTCACCTAAGTTCACACGGGGACCCCTTTAAATCATTTTAATTGTGCTCTATTTATTCCAGATTTCTTTTCGTTTCAGCAGGAGCATAATCACGAACAAAAACATCGCGTGGGTAAAAATACGCTTTCCAACTAGCACTGTCCTCTTGTACCCGTTGCTCTCTTGCCTGATTTTTTGCCGAAACATATTTTTTTATTTCAGAACCAAAGTACATATCTATAAATGATTGTAGATCTTGTCGCGATACAAAGCCATGTAAAGCTACCGCAGCTCCTTGATCATCAACAAGACGCTTACCGTTATTAAAAAAGATAAAAGTCGGCACTGTTTTTACATTATACAAGTCAGCTAGATCAGCAAGTTCTCTGCGACCGGTATTTACCTTAAGAAAAATAACATCTGCATCATCATAAACTTGGTACGCACTCAGATCTTCATACATACGAGTTAAGCCTTTGTTTTGATCTCGGGCACTACCCTTTTCTTTTGTAGCTTCGTAAAAAAGAGCTACAACCATACTATCGGTAGATAAAGCTTGCTCAAAAGCTCTTCGGGTAGCTATCGCTCTCACCTTGGCATACGATACACTACCACAAAACAACGCTAGAACAATAACAAGGTCTGCTATCTTTTTATTATAATTTTTCATCCGTCCCTCCCCTTATTCATACTTATTATTTTTTTACCCAAACAAATGATCATCTTCTTCATCATCTATAACAACGCTCTCTAGTGGCAAATCCGTAATATCTCCATCAACCACCTGATCACAGAATAACCGCACTTGTTCTATATATTTTTCTGGGTTATAAAAGAATGAATCATAATGACGACGACCATTGGTTAACCATAAGCGTTTATACCCAGCAGCTCCTTCATACACATGCCAAACCTGCTCAACAGAAACCTTTTGGTCATTTTTACAATGAATAAAGAACACCGGAACGGTAATTTTTTTTGCCGACTCTGCTGGATATAAAGGACAGAAATTGGTGTTAACACCAGTAGCATCCATCTGAGCAACGGTTTTGAGTACCGCTTTAACAAGAGCTTGCACATAGGGGTGAAATGCATGTCTTTGTAAGAACTCCTTACCTGGCAAATCAAATTCATAGCCAAACACGGAACATCTTAACCCTTCCAATCCACTTTTAATAACCTTCTCACTCGATTCAAATGGACAATCCAAGATCATGGCATCAAATAAATCACTCGATAGGGATTGAGCCTCAATCGCCGAAACAGCTCCCATTGAAAACCCATACACAAAAAGAGGAATATCCTGAAGATCAGGATGGTTACGCAAAAACTTAGCTGCAGCAATTACATCTAAAGATTCATCCCTACCAAAAGTACAATATTGTCCCTGGCTATTTTCACCATGACCACGAAAATCAAAGGTCATCACATTGAACTGATCTTTCTTAAACACTTTCCTCAATATCCCAACATCATACTTATCACACATAAACCCATGACATATGAGAATAGTTGCTTTTGCATTGTTACAGCGAGATAGAACTCCATGGCGAGCGATTTTGCCCGAGCAGTCATGTCCCACTTTCGGGTACAAAACAACATGCTCTACCGTCAGACCATTGGCCATTTTTGTTTTTTCTGGGATAACCGACCCATAGCTATTTTCTTGCGTACACCCTGAGATAGCAAACACCTGGAGCACACATACGATAAACCCCACGTATCCTTTTATACCGTTCATGGTCATTTTTTTAACCCTTTTAAGAGGAAACATCGCTATCTCCTACCTTTAAAAAAACCCTTTTTTCTCATCTTTTTTCTCCTTCAGCATACCAATTGCAATTTACAACTTGCAATATTTTTAAAAAAAAATAAACTAACAATTGTCAGGCCATGTGGTTTTTTCACAAAAAAAGAGCTACAAAGGCTCATTTTTAGCCTCCCAAATTTCCCAAAACCCAAAAAAAATGGTACATTTACAATATTAGTAACTGTTTTGAAAATAAATTATTACACTATACTGAGAGAAATAGATTATGAAACAAATAAAAATTATACAATCGATCCTCTTTTGCACGTTCTTATTTGGCTCAACAATCCAATCTGAAATAAACGACTCCCAAAGCCCCTCTTTATCAGCTGCTGAACAAGCACAACTGGCTGAACTTGCTGAATTTGCCGAAGATGCCTTGACCAAATCATTTGCCTGCCTACAGAAAATTGAAAACAAACTCACAGAAATCGCTCTTTTGGTAAAAAAAGGCTTAGCAAGCAATCTTGCAAGTAAGCCCAACCACATAATGCATGTTTTGACTGAAAACAAAATGACTATTAATGCCCTGTTACAAAACCAGGCAATAATTATCGCCATCAAAGACCCAATCAAGCATCTGGAGATTGCTTTTGTACTCTCAGAATTCTGTAATGCCTTTATTCCTTATTTAACAAATCAAATAGAAAGCAACTTTAAAAACGCCAAACCATTTGATCTGGACCGCTTCCTTAAAAACTTACACAAAGGTAAAAACAGAAATAATATGGACCATTTGGAACCAAAAGCTCTTATGAAAGGGCTCAATGTAACCAATGCAAGGCTTGCAGCTCTTGAGTTAACAGTCCAAAATATAGGACTAACCTGGTACAATAAGGTCGCCCGCGTGGTTGATTCTTATGTGGTAACACCAGCGAACAAGTACCATCTCCCTACAATAGCTGGTTATGCCAGCGGAGTTGCTCTGTTGAGTTTGTATTCAATATGGCAGTATGGTAACTACATTAAAAAGAATGAACATACCCCAGATTCTTTAAAAAATCTTATAAACTATCTCAATGACCTCATTGGTGCACCGATAGCACGTAATAGAGCAGGTAATGCCAAACTTCCCAAAACAGACACCAATACCAACAAAATTGCTCAGCTCATGAACCAAGACAATGCCGATAAATATGATAAACCAAAAAAAGAAGACCCTTTTGATGATGATTTGCCAGAAACCGCAAGGATAATTCCAACTATTGATTTTGCAGTTAAAGATTTTATGTTACAAAACCAACCACTTGGTGCATTGGCTGCAACATATATGCTCGCATCAGGTATCAAAGCATGGCAAGAGAGCATCTATCCTAAAATAATCAAACGCAGAGATTATATCTGGAACTTCCTTCGTGGTGGAGAATACCTCAAAACGGTTAAACCTGGGTTAACTGAAATCAAACCAACCGTGAGCTTTAGAGACATGGTGGGACTTGAAGAAGTAAAAGAAGCGTTTTATTCAATCATTCAGTATATCGATAATCCTGAACAGTTAATGCGTATTGAAGCAACCCCAGAAAAAGGTTGGTTGCTGACAGGTCCTACACGTACCGGTAAATCATTCAGCGTTGAATGTTTATGTGGTGAAATAGAACTGATGATGGAAAAGCGTGGACAATCAAATAAAATGAAGTTCTTCAACATCAGCGCTGCATTAGTTAATGAATATGGTATTAAAGCCATTCTTGATGAAGTCAGAGAAAACGCTCCTGCTGTGATATTTATTGATGAAATCGATCTACTCGGCCTACAACGCGTTGGTAACAATAAGCTTCTGAGTGATTTCTTAACTTCTATGCAAAGCTCTATGAATTCAGATCCTTCTAAAGTGGTGATCATCATAGCAGCAACGAATAATCCTGAAAACATAGATAAAGCGCTCCGTCAAAATGGTCGTTTTGGCAAGGAAATTCGTTTTGAATATCCAGCAAGAAGATATCGCATACAATATATTATTCGCGAGCTTACTAATATGGCTCTCAATATAAAAGAGTTTGACCCAGAAGTTATTGCTGACAAAACAAATGGCAAATCTTTTGAGGATTTAAAAGCAATCATTCGTAATGCAATGACGCGCTCATGGATGAATGGAACATCATTGACTCAGCAACTGCTTGAAGAAAGTATTGATACTGAAATACATCATATCATTACCTTCAACCGTAAAGATCTTCCAGAAAACGAATTGCGTATTGTTGCAGCGCATTTTGCCGGCAGAGCACTTGCAGCTATGAATCTTGAAACACATGAACAACTTGATAAAGTAACCATACACGCACGTATGACTGATCTAAAAGAAGAAGGCGTATGGGAAAATTATTCAAAGAAAGATGAAAAAGATCTTCAGAAGAAAATTGAATATGGTGCGTTTATCACTAAACAATCGCATGACTCCATTAACGCCAAAAAAGAAAGTATCATAATCAATGAAGCTACAATCCTCATTGCAGGCTTTGCGGCTGAAGAACTTATGCTTGGATCATGCGGATTCTCTTGCCATAGGAATGATCGTGATCGTGCCTATAAAATGATTGAAGAGCTTGTTTTTGGTGGACTTACGCAAGAAACACTGCCAAAAGCAGTGCGCGAAGAATTAAAAATAAAAGCTTACAGCATCCTTAAACAATGCTCTGAAAGCGCTATGAATATTCTTAAAACCCACCAAGAAGCACTAAGTGCTCTTATTAATGAACTCTTGGCAAAACGTATGCTTGATGATAAGCAGATAGAAGCGATTATTAATAAAGCAGAAAACAAAGCAATAGAAACAACAGATAGTAGTACTCCTGCAATTGAGACCCAAGAAATTGTTGTACCTGTTGAAACAAATGAGGAAGCTTCTTCCTTCACCAAGGCTACTGCCGACACAACGGCGGACAAGCCAGAAGAAATAACTGCTGAAGAACCATCAGCAGAGGTAGTAGCTTAAATAATACTAGTATAAACAAAGCAAGTAAAAAAGGCTCTTGGAAGTTCCAAGAGCCTTTTTTACTTGCTTTTCTACCTCACCATTTGGTATATTTATATTTGCAAATACAATGGTCGCTTTTTTAAACAAAAGGGTTTTTATGAACAAGTTATATATGCTAACTAGCATGATTATATTGCAAAGCATAGCAGCAGTAAACGCCGCTGATTTCCAAAACCGCCCAGCATCTTACCGTCTAATTGATAGACTAGTAGAGGATAGGCCAATACAGTGGCCTACTATTTTCTCTGCTCTTGATAACATGCGTGGCGCATTCGACGTCAATAGTTATACAGCTCCAAACACACAAGAAACGCTTCTTGAAACAGCCGTGTTAGAAAGAAATCTTTTCGCAACTGAAAAGCTCATCAGAGAGTATAGTGCCGATCCTAACTTAGCAAACAATCCCATCAAATTCACTCCGCTCATGCTTGCATGTATAGGGCCTAACGCTAATCCTGCAATAGTTAGAGTTCTTATGAGGTATGGAGCTAATCCTGATTTACGGAACATAAGAGGAATGAATTCTTTTTCTTTTGCCGGAGATAAGATTAAAATCATGGCAGAACTTGATTCATACAAAAGAAAATAACACATCACACTAAAAAGAGCCCTTGCAATACAAGGGCTCTTTTTTTACTTATCAATCATTGCAATCCGCTCAGCATAACGCCCGCCTTTAAAATCCTGCGCAAGCCACTCTTTAATCATCATTACCGCATCATCGCACGAGACAAAATCAGACGGCAATACTAAAATATTTGCATTATCTTCTTGTTTACACTGCTTAGCAACGTCTTTGTTCCATGCTACAGCAGCATACATCTCTTTATTTCTATTGGCGGCAATTGCCATACCAGCACCAGAACCACAAATTAACACACCGCAATCAGCTCCATAGGTAAACAATAGATTAACAACTTTGTCCGCAAAAAGCGGATAATCTGTTCGTTCTTCATTATCTGTACCAACATCTATCCATTCAATTGTTGGCATATGTTTTTTGATAAATTCTTTGTGTAAAAATCCTCGATGATCTGCTCCGATGGCTATCTTCATACTAACTCCGTTCCATGTATAGCATAAGCAGCTATAATTGCTCCGCATTTCTTTTTCGCGCTCGTCCTGAACCTGTTGAAGGATATCCCCGAGCGCTCGAAGATATCCTTCAACAGGTTCAGGACGAGCGCGGGAAGTGTAAAACCGATAAGAAGCAACAACTAAGGATATGTATAGTAAAATCTGGAACTTATTCCTACGCAACCTCCCAAACAAAAGTAGCTTCTGAGTTAAGAGATCTGCCATACAGAGTAATTTTTTTTGTTTCAGGGGTAATTAAAAATTTATCATTAATATCTTTTGCATCAAATTTTACACTATACGGCACTTTAAATCTGTTATGTTTTTTCCCAAAGATATAAATATACTCTGGTGAGAGCTCCACCGATTTAACCTCAATCGGCGCATAATGCTTATCATCAACTTCTAAAAACAATGCCCATTCGCTATTAACATCTCCGAGTGGATGCTCATACAAACTCAAAACATAAAATGTTATAAAATGATTATTCTCTTCAAGCTGTCGTCGTAAAAAAACCTTTTTTTGTTCTTCAGTTTTTCCAAATTTTAATGCGTATAGATTTGCATAATTAAAACGTACGTTATCAGATAACCACAACGCATCAAAACGAGCGCGTGTTGTTAATTGATCATACAGCGTTACTGAACGAATATATTTTTGAGCTTGTACAATGCTTGCTTCTAGTGATGGTGCTTGTTCAAATGTTTTTGTTCCCCAATCAATTATTCGTCCACAACCTGGCAATAATAATAGCACTGCAACGATACTATATATCATATGAATTTTCATTAATACTTTCATATTTCCCTTTTTATTTATAACATAAACCATGCCCCTCCAAATATATCTCTTTGACGGGGTTACGTTATTAAGTATCCTAATTAAAACAACGATTCTTTACAAGAACAAAGGTGACAAAGCTATGAACACCACCTCATTTTTTTTAGCTCAACGCATACTATTGGCACATGTCTATAAAAAAAGCATTTCCACCATGACCGTCATTTGCTTTGCTGGTATTTTTATTGGTTCTTTTTCTCTCGCTCTTATCACTGCGATCATGAATGGGTTTGAAGTTGCTATCTACGAAAAAATGCAAAGCATTCATTCCAGTATCATTATACAATCGTACGGAAACAATATTGACATAGATGTACTCAAAAAAGTACTTACAAAAGAATTTCCAGAAGTTGCCGCATCCTCTCCTATGGCAACGCACCATATACTTTTACGCACCAATGATTCATCAGAAGAAACTCCCCTTGTAGCAATGATCAAAGGAATTGATCCTATAACAGAACAATTGACGAGCTCTCTCGCCAAAAAAATAATAAAAACGTTACCATCAAGAGAATTTTCTCAGTTATTTAATGATAACCAAATCATCGTTGGAAAACAGTTAGCTCGCAACAACCAGATAACCATAGGTGATCAAGTAGACCTTCTTTTTATACGTGATGAAAAAATGCGCGGGAAAAAAATTACTTTTGACACACAACCTGCCGTTGTGAGTGGAATTTTCGATACAGGAATTGATGAATTTGATAGCGGTGTTATTTACTGCTCTTTATCATTTTTGGAAGAACTTTATCCTAATCTATTAATTGAACAGATTAATGTGGCACTTGCTCCTGGTTGCAATGAAAAAACTACCATACAAAAGCTTCAACATCGACTTGGCCTTGATGTATACTCGTGGAAAGATTTGTACCCGTCTCTTGTTGCAAGTTTAAAACTAGAAAAATATGTTTCATTTTTTATTCTTGCACTGATCTTACTCGTTGCAAGCATGAATATTATTTCACTTCTTTTTATGCAAATCACTCAAAAGCGTCCTGATATTGCCATACTCAAGGCAATGGGAATGTCTGACAATGGAATCCGTGCTATCTTTCTGATTATAGGAATGGAAATTAGCTGTGTAGCATCTTGTACCGGTTTAATCACCGCATTATGCGTAAGTTGGATCTTAAAAAAATATCCTTTTATAACGTTACCAGATACCTATTATGTTACGCACCTGCCGGTTGCTATGAGCGGAGAAATTATAGCTGCTGTATTTTTTGTTGTTATTGTCTTTAGCTTATTTGCAACGTGGCTTGCCACACAACGTATTGCTACTATTAATATCTCTCGCGTATTACGCTTTGAAGGGTAAAAATATGATTCATTCAAACCTCTCACAATGGAATGTCGCCAACAAACGAATTTTTGTTCGCGCAGATCTCAATGTTCCTTTATTAGACACCACCATAACCAATGATTTTCGCCTACAGAGCATACTGCCTACCTTAGACTTTATCATAAAACAGAAGGGCTCTATTGTTTTGGCAACCCACCTTGGCCGCCCAAAAAATAAGGAACCAGAACTTTCCACGAAAATACTCATTCCATGGTTTACAAAGCGAGGATACACTATTCGTTTTGTTGAAGATTTTAGAACAATTGCACGCGATCCAATTATTCCTCAGGAGATTATTTTAATTGAAAACCTTCGCTTTTTCCCTGAAGAAAAAAACGGTGATCCTTTTTTTGCAAAACAACTTGCAACAACTGCAAGCCACTATGTTAACGATGCATTTGGCGTGGTTCACCGCAATGATTGTTCTGTTACGTTGTTGCCATATGAATTCCCGGAAAACAAACGCACTATTGGGTTCTTAATGGAAAAAGAATTGCGTGCATTAAGCACACTCAAAGATAATCCACCACGTCCTTTTATTGCGATTCTTGGCGGCGGTAAAATAGCAGATAAAATTCCGTTAATCCAAAGTTTATTACATAAAGTTGATATTCTTGTTGTGTACCCAGCGCTCTGTTTTACATTTCTCAAATCACAAGGTCAACCGATAGGAGAATCTCTCGTTGATGACAATATGCTGGGAACATGCAAAAAAATAATTGCTCAGGCAGAAAGCGTGAACGTAGAGTGCATATTTCCTGTTGATTATCAAATTGCTTATGATTCCATTGATGGTGAACTCGCTATAGTTGCAGCATCTGGATTTCCACAGAATGGAATTGGTATAGCAATCGGCCCAAAAACTATTGCCCAGCTTTGCGTAACGATTGAGCATGCAAAAACTATCTTTTTGAATTGCGCTATGGGTTTTGAAAATAGACCAGAAACACGCAAAAGCACTCAAAAGATTATCGAAATGATGGCACAATCTGCAGCAAAGACAGTTATTGCAGGTGGCGACTCTGTTGATATTGCTTTAAGTACAAAAGACTATTCCTTAATAGATCATCTTTCTATTGGCGGAGGCGCAGCTCTAGCATATCTGAGTGACACTGTATTGCCCGGATTAGCCGCTTTTGAAGAACAATAAGAATGTGTCCTATTAATAAACAGGACAAAAACTCAATAAACATAATCCATCAACCATAACTTCTTCCTGAGGATGCTCAAGTTCATTGGCGCTATTTTTTTCACACACCAAAAAACCATGATTATCATGCTTGAGGTCCCAAGAATAAAAGCCATAATCATTAAGCCCAAGCTCTTTGGCAATTGTTTCCGCCATTGCCTCATGAGAATGTCCACGATTTTTACGGCTTTCATAATTAAAAGATCGCACACGTTGGTTAAACGGAGATTGAGCAACCTTTGCAATAAATTGATCAGGGCTGGCCCAAATATTTTCAAACCCTTGTAATTCTTCTCCAGAAATTCCTACAATTCCCTTTAAACAATTAAAAGAAGGATTATCGATAAAATAAGCAGCTTTAGGGATATTAAAACAGTCCTGACTACAAAGCTCATGCAAAACAAAATCTGTAACATTATCACGGCCATGCAGTTGCAACATTTTCCTGGGCAAACGTCGCAGACTATCAACGATTTGAGCGTGTCGATACATAATCTCTGGCTTCATAACTACTCCTTCTCACCATCTTACTACTACTCTCTTTCTCAACATACCCCACCTTATCCTTAACTGCAACTACTCTAAAAACCCTTTTATTTATCCTATCACGTCCCATTTTTTCAAATCAACACTTACCGGGCTTACCCTAAAAAATAACACATTGTAACAAGCAAGCCTGCCTGTGGCGTAAAAAACTCATAATAGAAACATAAAAACCAAATAGAGCAATTTATCTTTATTTATGATAAAATGTATAAGGTCTAAGAGAAATTAAATACAAATAAAAAGAATAAAGAATATGAAAAAAGTGATAATCCTCATTCTCGCTTTTTTTGCTTTTTCAGCTGATGTTATGGGTCGTAGTCCTTTTAGAAAAAAAGACAAGGACGAGCCTAAAATTACCATTCGCTGGAAAGGGTTTAAAAAGGATGTAATATCTCGCACAAATTGGGCGTATAAAAAACACCCTATGTTCACTACGTTTAATCGTGACTACTTTTTCAGCCATCTTTTTCCTAAAAGCTACATTGCTGATATTCACAATCCCGATACGCCAATTGACTGCCGAACCGTTAATGACCTCATTCAGGGTTTACTCAAAGAACTCAAAAAACAAAAAAAACAATATACCCACTTTGAGCTGTTACAAGACAAAAATTTTAATCACGATCAACGATGCGGCCTGTTGATTTTAAAATTCAAAGACTATCCTCTTGTTCTTAAACTGTTTATGGAAACACCAAAATCATTCATTGACCCGTATTGCAAAGGGTTTGAAAACCAATTCTTCTTTTACATGTCCGGTGGAATGACGAGACATCTTGCAGGGCTCACTAGAGTCAAAAACGCGGAACTTGTACGCGAACAGATTGCAAACCATCCTCGCTGGAAAAATAAAGTCATTACTCCACGTAAATGGTATTGGCTTCCTAAAAAACCTCGTTGGATGCAAATTGATGGATATAACATCGGAAGCGAAAACAATGTTTCTACATTAATGCCAAGTACGTATGCTATTGTTGCTGATCTTATTGACACTCGAGAAGATGCCCCACTGCTGTCACTCCAAAAAAGAAGTGAACTGGTCATGGGACTGTGCATGGATCTTCAGCTTTTTGTTGATCCTCATGGAGACAATTTTGTGGTGAAATATAATCAGGCAACAAAGGATTATGACATAAGCATTGTTGATACTGAGCATTTCCCATCACTTGTTGGCCTCAAGGAACAACCGTTCTTTAATAACCATCTTGAATATTATGTGTATTTGGGTGCTAAATATTTCCAAGATGCCTTCTTGCAAACAAAATTTGATCGTAGAGAGGCACAAAATAGAATAAGTCCTTGTGCGCTGCAATGGTAAAGTGACTAGCGCAAAAACTCTTTTTCTATAGCGCTAATTTGGCGTTGTAACTTAAGATCTACAGAGATGTGTTTCTCTATTTTTGAAACAGCATGTTTTACTGTTGTGTGATTCCGGTCACCAAGATATGTACCAATTTCTCGCAAAGATCTATTGGTATTTTTTTTCATGATATACATAGTAATCTGACGTGCTAAAACCAATTCTTTATTTCTGTTTTCTGATCGCAGTTCATCCAAAGAATACGTAAAATGTTTTGTGACGGCTTTAATCACCGTTTTAAAATCAACAGACTCTTTTTCTACACTCTCATCATTAAAGAAAACTTTTTGTACAAGTGATAATGTTATTGGTTCATTAGTCAATTGAGCATACGCAATAACACGAATTAATGCACCTTCTAATTCCCTAATATTGGAAGTGACATGAGATGCAAGAAAATGAGCCACTTCATCACTGACTACTTGTCCACTCTCTTCTGCTTTTCTTTTTAAAATAGCTGTCTTAACTTCAATACACGGTTGATGAATATCTGCAATCATTCCTGATGATAAACGCGATCGCAACCGCTCTGCAATCCCATTAATATTTTGTGGAAACGTATCACTCGAAAAAACAATTTGCTTGCGAGCATCGTACAATGAATTAAAAATATGAAAAAAAGCTTCTTGCGTTGTTTCTTTGTTAGAAATAAATTGAATATCATCGATTAATAACACATCAACCAGCTGATACTTTTTTTGAAACCTATCTATTTTATCAAAACGAATTGCATTAATAAATTCCTGCACAAAACGATCCGCTGTTTGGTATAAAACAAGTGCTTTCTTGTTTTGCGCTTGCACCCTATTGCCTATTGCATGCAATAGATGTGTTTTACCAAGACCAGATCCACCATAAATAAATAATGGATTATACAAATCTCCTGGTTTTTGTCCCACCGCACATGCTGCTGCATAGGCTAGAGAATTACTTGGTCCTACTACAAACGTCTCAAATACATATTTTTTGTTAATATGACCATAGCGTTCTGATAATTTTGAATTTACTAACTCAGTTTTGTTTCCATAAGGAATCATATGTGCGGGGCGATACATTTTAACCTGTGGCGTTTTTGCTTCTGTCACGCACACCTGTACTTCTCCGCTATTGATAACAAGAGCATCATGCGTTTTTTGTGATGTTGTTAAAAAAACAACTTTGGGATCGGCAACATTTAATAAACGACCAAGATGTGTTTGAAAAATAGAGCGATAATTTTTTTCAAGCCAATTACATACAAATGCATTGGGGGTTTGTAAATAAATAACTTTTTCCATCGAATCCCATTTGGTCATCGAAACAGCTTTGAACCATGTTTCTACAACACGGCTGCCCAGCTCTTCTCGAACAATTTTTAAAAAATCTTCCCAAATAAAATACATCACAAATATATTACCCCACGGATAAGCTGTGTCGCAAAAAAAATCCCCAACTAAGTTTGTATAGTACCAGCTTTTTGCTTATGCAACAATAAAAACAAAGAATTCTTTTTAAAAACTCAACACAGACAGAATTCCATTGCAAATACCATGCGCAATACAATTTTGATAATCAACGCCCTGTAGTAGCGCTGCTTCTTTTTGATGTGATAAAAAACCAACTTCAATAAGCACTGCTGGTGCTTGCACACCAAGAAGTACCTGTGATACTGAATGCTTAACCTTACGATCAATAGATTCATTATGGAATGGTGATACCGCACTACACACATTCTGCTGGACTGCTTGGGCCAATTTCTCAGAAAATTCAGCACGTTGGGCCATAAGATCTGCTACGCACATATCTTGCTCACTAGATACGTGAGAAAATTCTTTTTTTAATAAACTTGGTTGCATGCAAAATGTTTCAACACCAACAGCCTTTGGACTGCCTGCATAATTTGCATGGATAGAAACAAACAAATCAGCATTTTTATTATTTGCATACGATGTGCGCTCATCTAATTGCATATCACAATCATTGTTTCTTGTTAACGCAACAGAGCACCCATGCTGCTCTAATAAATTCCCCACCGCATTACCAATTGCCAAACATACTGTTTTCTCTTGAATGCCATTGCAACCTATTGCACCAGCATCGCGACCACCATGCCCAGGATCAATTACAACGCAAGGTCTCTGACCCCAGCTACGTTTCTCTACGCCGGGGACCCCATTCAAGATAGAACCAAAAGAGGGGCACCACAGCGTACGTAATAGCGGTTGATTATTTGCTTGTTCAAGCTTATTAAGCAATTCTTTGTTGTATAACCTGAACACAAAACCTTTTTGCAACCCAATAGAATCAAACTGCTCACAGCTAATTGTATACTTATTGGGATCAACAACAAAGGTGACCATTATACCTTTTGTTGGTTTTGTTACCTGCATAATGGTTACTTTATACACATCACTATAACTATTGATTCGATTAACCATTGCTTGGCATTCAGCTGAATTGATTACTGCTTTAGGAAAAAAAAAAGTAGAGTTTGCAGTACCTTGGTTTTTTTTGTTCTTTATTTCTTGTACACGCGGATCGCCAGAAAAATAAAGCGATATGTTTGTCTTTTCAAGATAACCATCATTATCTGCCTTATGATGAAAAGCTTTGTTTAAAGAGATATCATCTTTTCCTCCGTTGCCAACAGAGCTAAATGAATTGAATGCGTATAGCACGCTTACCACAACAAAGAGTGGTATCAAAAAATTTTCTATTATTTTACTCATGTCAGGTCCTCCTCTTTTATCTACCCATTCCTACCCTTCCCTGAGAAAATAATACCATTTGTAATATCAAATAGTCAATGAGATGATTCTTTGTTTAAAATTTATCCATTGATATAAAAAAGTGCTGAGACAAATTTTGTATCTTTATCTCAACACTCTCATTCTCTATCGATTTCTAAATTTTATGAATACGTTGCATTCTCTTCAGGCTATTTTGCAGCTTTGTAATATTAAAAACGCCACCATCCTTTTTTGCGTAAAGTATCCTCAATATCGCGCTCGTTCCAACGTATATTCTCATATACTTTTTCAAATTCTTTTATATCTCTTTGCTCTTTTTCTGTTAATGGTTCTCTCTTACCATCATCAGCTAAGGCAATTTGCTCTCTCCAATAATCAGCTTCTTTATTCAATGCAAATCGCTTTTTCTCCCATGAATCCAATCTTTTCTTTAGCTCTAGCTCTTCCGTTCCGATTGTACTTTGCTTTGGGACATTATTTTCAACAGGTTGCCCTTCGAAAGTTTCTGTCTTCCAAACTCGAACTCTCCCTTTAGGATTCGTCAAATATTCATGATAATCATAGTAGTCTTGCATCTGCATTAAATCTCTATCCTTTTCCAGTAACTCTTTCCAAACGGATTCCTTTTTGCGTCCTACATCATTCCACTGATTAATAATACCTTCGCTTCTCAACCCCTTCTCCTGCTCTATCAATTTTTCCGATTGCTTTTCCAATGCTGAGTATTCTTTCTTCAGTAAATTTCTCTCTTTTTCCAGCAATATTTTTTTTGGTTCTAAGTCTTTAAGCATTTCACGCAACCCCTCTTTCTGCACTTCTGGATCATCTCCAAATTTTTCTTTTATAGAAGCCTTAAATTGAGGCGTCCATTCTTGCATTGTAAGCATCAACGGAGGATCCTGCCTATATTCCTTAATTTTATCAATCCCGTGCAAACCAACATAAGCCCCTGCCGCTAAAAGAGCCACACCAGCTGCAGCATAAAACGCCGTTTTTGCATAAGAACTTTCCTCACCAAAAACATAATTCACCTGAGAAGTTACCATACGCTTTGCTTTGGTATACCAGCGCCCCAGAGTGCCTTGTTGTTCATCTTCAGCTTTTTCTATAATTTCTTTTGCTTCCAGGAGTACGGCATCCAATTCTTCTGGCGATGCATTTTCCACCATTTTTGTTGCGTGCGCTATCGCTTCAACCAGATTGGCTTGCGAATCTATTTCTGCATATGTATCGAGCAACCTGATGCGAGCATCATATAATCGTCGCCTGGTTGTGGTTCTTGGACTTTTGATAATTTTAATATCATCCTTAATTGCATCTTTTATTTTTGCATCCAACTCTTCGCTTTCCATTAACTTCTTAAGCTCTTTTCTTGCTTGCGTTCGAGCTTCTTGATCGGTACCGTCAACAATTATATCCACTTGTTCAACGATCCGATCTAGTAAAGACATTTCTTTATCAACGCGCTTAACAAACGCATTAACACCTTTAGCCTGTGCTTGCAAGCTATATAATGGCTGCCCAACAAAGGCTACAGCTAAAAACAGCAGCCCTAAGATATTCTTTAAATTTTTCATAAAAACCCCTAAACTATACTATGATTGCTCTTTAAGCCCTTGATCTATTTTTTCTTTCTCTTTCTTCTGTCTAACAATCGTTTCTTCTGTTTATCAGCCCGAATTTTAGCCAAACGAGCGCTTTCGTCTATCTCCGCAGCACTTTTTTCTTCTGATTGGATAGTTTTTTCTTCTGGCTCGACAGATATCGTTTGTGATTGAACCTGCACAATCTTTTCTTCTGGCTGCTGGAGGGTATTTTCTTTCTGAAGACTAGTTTCATTTGACAATTCTTCCCGAGGTTGCGGCTCAGCAGCTCTCTTCATGCTGCCAACTCCATCCACAGCCTCATAAGTTTCCGCTGCTACAAGAGGCAGTTCTATTCCGCGCTCTTCCAGTACATATTTTAACAACGTTCGGTCAACATCTAATTTCTTTTCCAGTTCTTTATTGAGCAACATTTCATCTTGTAATCGATTAAGCTCTCTATCTCTATTCGCAGAAACAAGATACCACCCATCAGTCACCGTTTTGATCTGATCAGCTATAGAATTATCTTTGCCAGATAATTTTTTAAATTCATTCTCCAATGCCTCCAATTGGGAAAGTATTTCTTCTGTCGACAATTTCAACAATTGCTCATTTCCTGTATTTCTCAGAAAAAACCCAATATCCATCTGGCGAAAGTTTTTATCTAAATGGCGCATTGTTTCCTCTAAAATCGGTTCTTTTGCCAACTGCTGTTTATGCGCCTCTGGGTAATAATAATTCAATTCATCATAATACGTACGGTATTCATCGATTTTTCGCTCTTCTATAAAGTTGTTATTTTTTTGCTCTTGGAGTGAATTAATTTCTTCATTTAAATCATAATTGCGCTTAAGTAAATCTCTGATCTTACTGTCGTTTGTTGTAATCTTTCCTCCATAAAGAAAAAATTGACGTAAGTCTTCTCGCATAGGAGTTTGCGCTATAAAATCTTCCCTCTCCTTTGTTACTGCTGCAATTCGATTTTTCAACTGTTCATCAGATTTGAGCAACTCTAATTTTTTAGCTTCTAACGCCGGAAGCATCCTTGCTAATCCTGCTGTTTGTGCTTCTGGATCATCTCCAAATTCTTCTTTTAAAAAAGCTTGAATTTTAGGAGTCCATAGAGACCGTACCTTTCGAGGCAAACCAGGCTCTTCCAGCACTCCACCGCCCATATAATTGCTCGCGGCATAAGCCCCCGCTGCCAAAAGAGCCGCGCCAGCTACCGCATAAAACGCCGTTTTTGCATAAGAACTCTCTTGCCCAAATATATAATCGACCGGAGCCGTTACCATGCGTTTTGCTTTGGCATACCAACGCCCCACAATGCCTTGTTGTTCTTCTTCAGCTTTTTCTATCATTTCTTTTGCCTCTAAAAACACTTCATCCAACTCTTCTGGTGATGCATTTTCCACCATTTCGGTTGCATGTGCTATGGCTTCTACAACATTTGCTTGGGTATTTATTTTTGCATATGTATTGAGCAAACTGATGCGAGCTGCATACATTTGTCGCTTAGTTATTGGGTTTTTGATAGTTGTAATATCTTTTTGAATGGCATCTTTTATGTTTTCATCCAAATCTTTGCTCTTCATCAGTGTATCAAGATTTCTTTTTGCTTGTGCTCGAGCTTTTTGATCAGTGCTATCTACTGCTACATTTGCCTGTTTAATTATGTGATCTAATAACGACATTTCTTTATCAACTCGCTTAACAGATGCTTCAATTTTCTCCCACGCGGTTTCTGCCCCATGGATGGGCGATCCGACTACCGCTAGAGCCAAAAACAGCACCCCTAAGATATTCTTTAAATTTTTCATTAAAACCCCTAATAACAATTAGACTTACTACAATAGTAGCAATAACCAATATCGCCGGTCAATGATTATTTTCAGATTGAATTTATATTGGCAATTTTACCATCTCGTTATAGCAATAAAACCGACAGGTTCAGCGTGGTTTATTGTTTAAAAATTAACCATTACAAAAAAAGGCTTGGGGGTTAATTTCCCAAGCCTTTTTCTCAAAACATTCTGTCTTGATTTATTCTTTTAATCAGTAGCTCTCAGGCGTCTTGTAATTATCACTATAATAATCACCCAATTGTAGCTGGTATTTTTGCTTATAGAGATTCCGTTCACTTTTAGCTTCTTTGCTTACATCATAATCATACTTGGCACGCTTTATCATTGCAGTAGCTTTATCTGCATCTTTCACCAATCCACTCTTCCACAAACTTGTTTCAAGATCATCCTCTTGCTTATATAGAGAATAAAGCTGATCAGTGATCTTTTTTTCGTTGTTTAACTCCGCTTGCGATAAGGCTGGCCTTTTGCCTTCAGTAGCTAACGTATGCATTGTCTTCCAATAATTTTTCTCTTCCTGCAATGGAATTCTTTGCTTTTGAATTGAATAGACATCATTAATAATCTCGTCTATTGTGTTTTGCCTTGGAACATTATTTTCAGCTGCAACACCTAAATAAGGCATTCTTTTAATTTCTGGAATCTCTAATTGTCCACTGCGAACGTTATTTTTTATTTCTTCGATTGCTTCTTTAGACATAAAAGAAGACAACTCGCGTTCTAAAATCTTTACATCATTTGCATTATTTTTAATTATGGATTGCATATTAGCCTTCCTATCACTAGGCATATCTTGTATTTCTAAGAAAACGTTAAAACGGTTTATAAAGGCATTTTTTAAATTTTCTTTATCATCTTTAGATACATCAAAGGTAAGACCTTGCACAGCACCCTCAGCATTGGGATAAACCCCATAATATTGGTACGCAACATATGCTCCAGCTGACAACACAGCCAAACCAACCGCAGCATAGAATGCTGTTTTTGCTTTAGAGCTTTCTTCACCAAATACATAATTAACCGGCGCTGTTACTATTCGTTTTGCTTTGGCATACATGCGTGCAGCAAAGCCTTGCTCTTCTTCGGCCGCTTCTACCATTTTCTTCGCCTCTATAAGCACCGCATCAAATTCTTCTGGCGATGCATTTTCCACCATTTTGGTCGCTTGTGCTATCGCTTCCACAACATTGGCCTGTGAATCTATCTCGCCATAAGTATTGAGTAATCTTATGCGAGCTTCATGCATTTCGCGCTTGCTTCTTGGATTTTTGATAATTTTAATATCATCTTTAATTGCATCTTTTATTTTTGCATCTAACTCTTTGCTTTTCATTAATTTTGTAAGCTCTTTTTTTGCTTCTATTCGAGCTTGTTGATCAGCCCCATCCACAACAATGTTGGCTTGTGCAACTATCCGCTCTAACAAAGACATTTCTTTATCAACGCGCTCAACAGACGCTGCAACTTTCTTTTCTGCTTTCATTGCATGCAAGGGCATCGATGCTGCTGTCGTAGCTAAAAATAGCCCTAGCATAATTCTTATTGTATTTTTCATCAAAAATCCTTCATTTGATTAAATTTGCCATCTTGCCATAATAATACCAGATTGTATTTCTATCTGTCAACAAAAAAAGGGGGGCAGAAACTGCAAGTAAAATGAGGCACTTACACGTTATATTCAGCAACGTAGGCAAGCCGATGAGAAGTCTCCCACGCACGTAAAAAATCTTGCAAAGGATAGCGTTTAAACACATCTTTATCGCTTTCACAGGCTGGATCATGGCATAATACCTGGCCGGCATCCTTGTCGAGGCCAACAACAACCATAAGGTGGCCATGAGGGAAAGGTTTTAGTGCTCCGGGCAATGTCCCCCGGACACTCACAATAACTGGCATACCACTTATCAATTGCCGGTGAATATCGGCAAACCCATTCATACGCCTGACAAAAAAATTGAATTTGCCGCTTGCACGCTCAAATGCATGTGCCATATTACATGGCCAACTGCCATAGACGCCAAGCCCTCTATCAAACCCTGCTGCTGCAAAATCAAGCGGATCTGTGTTATCGCCAGTTAAAAAATCAACAAGCATAGTACACGATACCGGGGAGCAGATCTTGCCATTGTCTTCATGCTCCAATGCACATTGAGAAATTGATGGTAATCCTGTTATATGTACTGAACTGTAAGAATTGCTTATATCTTTAAACTGCTCTGGTTTAAAGAGAGTAAAATCGGAAAGCGCAACAGAAACGCTGTGCACTAAAGATAATGCTGCTTTGTTCGGTTCAATTTTTATTCGAAACGCATCAGCAAATTTTTTGGCATCCATTTCTAAACGAACATGTACATGCGCAGAAAAGCCATCGCTCTTACTCAAATAAGATTGCTGCATATCATGGCCCCAATCCGCCATGTGATGCCAAATTCCCCATTTCTTTGTTGCAGCATCCCGCACTTGTACATAAAAAGAAAAATAACCACCCGCAGGTCGAATGGCATTCCAAGAAAAGACAAGCTGTGTAAACGGCTTTACGTTATCCTGGCTAAATAATAATGACTTTTTATTTCTATTATTAGTACGGACTATTTCATTACATTTTTTTGTATGCAACCACGTCCAATCAGCAGAGTTATCATTGGTAGCACATTGCAGAGGCATAAACCATATCATAAGCAACAGTATTATTTTGACCATCTGCATCCCTTTACTCGTATTACCCATTTTTTAATTTTGCATATTAATCATAACACTTAAACTATTTAATTATCAACTTTTCTAAGCGAAATAAAAAAGATAATAAATAAATGGTGGCTAAAAACAACTGCGCTGGATTACACTACACTAAGAGATAAAAAATAAGGAAATCTATGAAAATAATTCATATCACTATTCTTTATATCATGTGCTTGCATGTTACCAACAATATATTCTCCGCTCAAAAAGCAGTTATCTGCGTACCCGTTGCAGATCTCATTGGCCAACAGATAACAACTCTCATCCCAAACACCTCTGCTGAAAAATCTTATGCTACCATAGCCGTATGCGCGGGACAAATAAAATCATCCATCGCATGTCCACGACTACACCAGCTATTGTATAATGATCGTGTTGAAATTATAAAAACAATCGATGATGAAGTCTGCATACGTATTGCCAATGCATATTACCTTATCCCATCATCATCACAACCACAAACTCACTACTGGACACTCAAAAAAAATATCGCATTGCTTGATGATCTTGTAGCGCACGATATTGCTGCTCATCACATACCAGAATCAATTAATTTCTCTGATACTAATCATCTCGCACTGCATCACCCCAATATTGTAACATTGACCGAACCGCATTACGATTCCGCGCTGCGCGTCACCTTCTCTGCTGCAACACGTTTTGTAAAAACATCAACTCAACGAAAAAGAAGATCTTCAACAATAGAAGTTTTTGCTCTTGATTACCCGCACATAAAAGAACGCACAATAAAAATTCCTTGTCATAAATGTATAGTTGATGATGGCACCAAAACACAAGATGAACGTATTGCAGACTTTGTTACTTTGCTCAAAAAATGGGCCCACACAAAAAAAGGCGTCATCCCCTATGTGTGGGGAGGAACAAGCTTTACCAAACCAATACAAAGCACCTTTAAAGAAGTTACTAAAACTGGCCACAATGGAGATTACTCTTTTTATGAATATGATAAAGATACACTGTTCCCCAAAAACGGCTTTGACTGCTCTGGCGTCATTCTACGCGCAGCACAAATATGTGGCATTCCTTATTTTTGCAAAAACACCACTACCATAGCACAATGCCTTACCTCGTTGGCAAAAGAAAACTCACTCAAAGCGGGCGATCTTATTTTGATCAAAGGGCACGTAATGATAGTTTCTGATATAGCAAAAAATTTATTGATTGAAGCCCGATCATACGGACATGGATATGGCAAATTGCATGAGATAGCAATTAGTGAAGTTTTTGAGGGCATAGAAAATTATAAAGATTTAACTGATGTATATTTTGAAAAAAAGATTGTTAAAAGAAAAGATAAATTGGGCAAAGTTCGCGATACATTTAGCAGTTTACAGCTCTTTTCAATAATGAGTGTATGGGATAAGCCAATTCTTTAATGTATCCCTACTTTTCTTTTGCCTTCAATACCATATCTACTGATTCGGCCCAATCTTGTAAAAAAGCAGGATCCATACTCATTCCACTTAAAAGAAAAGCTATGTCATCTGATTTTGTCAATTCTTGCCATTTTTCTAAAAACTTAATCATCGCAAAAAAGCCTTCATCAATCGTAATTCTTTTTTCCATTATGTTTTACTTAATTCCTTCGCAAAAACATCTAACACATATTCTTCTTCATTTTCATCTTCATCCCAATTCTCATCTTGCATGTCCAAAAATTCAACTTGGTCACCGCACTCAGCAACTTCTCTAATGGTATTGATAAAATTGTTTAAAATAGGTTGATAGGAATTAATTAAACTTACTTTACACGAGAAAGGCAGCGATTTTACATCGCCAGTGATAATATTAAACCTCAACTGTAAAGCTTGTTGATCAAACCACATATAAAAAACAGCATTTTTATCATAATTAATATCTTTTAATTGCTGCGCTCTGTTGCCTATTACACTTCTTACAAAATGTTCTAGCTGCTGAATGTTAACGCTTTCAATAAAATTCTCTTCCATAGAAATACACCACATATTATGATAAATTTCTTCTGATAGATCTCCAGAAAGATATAACTGACCATTGATGATTAACTTAAACTGGCCTAACTCAACCATTTTTATACTATTCACTTTAAATATTACTCCAGAGCGAGATCGACAGATGCTATCCATTTCTGCCAAATTCGCTCTTTTCCAGGCTTGCCATCAATAACAAAGTTTATATCAGCGAGCATATTTTTCACATTAGTTGATGATGTAGCCTGATAATACGTATCCAGAAATACCTTCATAGCTTGAAATGCCTGCATAAGAGAAATAGGATCATTGCCAACAATTTGACGCCAATCCTCCCACAACGCAGGATCAGCAGTTTCACCATCATCTAAAAAACACATACAACCTAACAAAGCACCAATACTGTCAGAAGAACTAGCATAAAAATATTCTTCTAAAAAAAGATGCATTGTATAAAATGATTCAAGTGGTGTTAACAATTTATTCATAAGCATTAAGACAATCACTCATAAAGTATTTTTCCAACGCATTCTATCCATATATACCAAATAGGAGAACGCAACAGTTCTTCATTTTCATCAAATGTCATAGCATCCAATAACTCTCTTATCTCACTGGCAGAAGAAGACGTTCTGAGGTAATACGCTTTCAAAAAATTAAATACGCCCTTAAAACCTTCAACCAAGGTAACTGATTCTTTTTTTCCTAAAGCAATACCCCAATCACTCCAAGCTGCAGGGTCCCATGTGCTGCTACCATCTTCAGACAATTGAAGATCACCCAACAATGACCCTAAATCATCTGACAATGTTTCATTATAATAAACATCTAAAAAACAAATCATTGCCTTAAAAGTTTCTAACGAAGTCATTTTATTAATCATATCTATTTTACTTTATTAAACGACATAAACCTGTTTGACTATTAAAACTATGTGGAATTTTATTTAAACCACCATTTCGGATAAAACCATTTCTCATCGAAACCCACACTTGTTGTCCATCATCTAAAATCTTACTATACCATTCATTTCCATACTTACATTTACCCAAAAAATTTTTAACATCAGAAGCAACATCAATCAGTATTTTTCTATTTGCAGGCGTATCAAGAGGAAAATGTCCTGTTTCATTTCTAAAAATATGCGCTACATTTTTTTCATAAATTTCAACCTTTGAACAAAGCCTTTCATCTTCATCATCATCTTTTTTGGGCCCACCAGAAGAGCTATTAACAGAAAGCTCCGTCTCTATTTTTTTCAGAACTTGTGCACCACGATCTTTTTTCTGTGTATCAAATTCTTTTTTGGCTCCATTTTTGAATGCAATTACTGAAACATTCCGACTAGCAAAATGCGCCTCAGCTATAGCAATATTATTGCGCACAAGCTTTTTTTCTTGCAAAATCCACGATTCGTTTTCATGAATTATTGGCACAATCAGATCCAAAGCAGAAAAAATAGTAGTACTGCTTTGAATGCACTGACTCTTACAAATGCGATAATATTCAGCAACCAACAATAACTCATCAATTGCTTGCCGTATACCGCATACCAAACACTCTCGTAATAAGTCATATTTATACAACCGCAAAGCAATTTCATGCGTGATTGCTGTGCAATTACTATTCCAAATAACTATGGCTTCTTTAATTTCCGTAATGGCACTATCATATGATGCTTGAGCATGTTGCAAATTATCAATCAACTGATTAACATGCAATGCCAACAAAAATTGTATATCGCATATCTGCGCTTCAAGGGATGCTAACTCATTCTCTCGCAAACTTCGTAATGTATCTTTTTGGTCAGCGGATAATTGTTTTTCTTGTGCAATAGATAAGAGCTGTACGTTTTTTACCGTGTTATACGTATGTTGCTGCAAAAAATGATGCGTAAAACTTCCTGAACATAATCCTTTAATAATCTGTAAATCATTTTTAACACCCATCAATTCTTGTTTTATTGTTTCTAACGCTTCTTTTCTCTGCTCATAATAAAAACGTTCGGCAAGAACAACGGTATCGGGCAAATCAACCAAACAAATATTCTCTGCATTGTCATATTTTTCTAAATATCTTTGGTAAGCATTGTAGGCAATAACCCCCAACGCTACCGTAGCTCCACCCAGCATGGCAACAATGGGGTTTATAACAGCTACGTAACCACAGGAGAAACTTGATGCTCCTACAAGAATTGCTACTGCATTATGAGCACCAATATCATAGGAGGTAACCGATAACGTATGGTTCTGGATAGTAAGAGCATAGATAATAGTCGGATCAATAATATGTTCATTATCAGATAACCAATCACGAGACTTTATCCAAGAAGAATCTGAAGGTGAATAGAGTAGCTGATCGCATCCCATACAGAGAACAGTATCTTGTAAGAAAAATTTTATATACCCTTCCACATAGCGCCTTGTAATAGCAAGAATCTCAGTTGGGTTGCCATGCATATCAAGAACTATATCTCCAATCTGAAGATCTTCAATTGGTTCATAAGCAAATGGTGTTTTAACCAATGTCCCTGCACAAAAACCTTCTTCTGGTGATTTATATTGCAATAAAAAATCACCCATTTTTTCGCAAGCAAAAGACTTGTGAGAAATGTGTTCAGCAAAAGAATGTACGACTAAAAACAAACATAAAAATAAAACATAAGATATGGTAGATTTTTTATACATACATGTACCTCAAAAAAAATTAAACCAATCTTACTACAAAAAAAGAGGAACGCGAATGCAAAAAAATAATCAAAAAAAAAGACTCTCAATAAACTGAGAGTCTTTTTTTTTGTAGCACATAATACAAAATTATTATTGACCAATACTTTTTTGATACCCATCGTAGATAACAGCTGTTATTACAGCAAGCGGCAATGTCTTAGGTACAGTTTTGAGCAGAGTCTTACTTATGACCGAATTACTTTTAAAAATATTCCCTACTTTAGATGATCCATTAGGATACTTTAGATATTCTTCCGGCATCCACGTCCACTTTCTATGCATCAAGCTCTGCTCTTTTTTTTTATATATAAGAATATTGCCAATGCTATAAGTGTTTAATATACCCCAAGCAACCCCATATCCACATCCATAGAATTGCGCCGCCATTGTGAATCTATCTTGTGTTGGCTTGTCAAAAAACACTTTTTGCTGCTGCGCTTCTTCTGATGCAACAAGACCATGCGCGATTGAACACAAAACGGTTGCCAATAAAGCTGTATGTAATTTATTCATCGTTCGTCCTTTTTGTATATAATGTAACTCAAAAACATTTGAGAAATTATATCACAAGAACCTTATTCTTAAAACAAATCAGGTTGGAGTTTAGGGATGAGCCCTCAATTAAAGTTGTCGATAACAATAAGAATTCTCTAGAGCTTTGGATTACTTTTTTGTTTCACTTTTTTTTGGCTTTTTTTGTATGCTTACATCTTCACTGAATATTTCCAATACTCCATTAGACGCATCAAGCTTAATGGTCTTAATGTCTGGGTTTTCTAATAAAAATTGTGATACTGGAACATAGATAAAATTGTGTATTTCTCGCTTGAGGGGGCGCGCGCCAAACTCTTTGCTGTAACCTCGCTCAGCAACTGTTTTAATTAATTTGTCAGTAATGGTCGCCTTGATGTTTTTTGCGGCAAGCTTTTTTTCCAATTCTTGTATTTGAATAGTCGCTATTTTTTCAACATCAGCTAAGCCAAGCGCCTTAAAGAAAACAATAGCATCAATTCTGTTTAAAAATTCTGGTTTAAATCGCATATGCAACAGTTTGTCTATTTCTGCTTTAACCGTGTCATCAATTATTGCACTTGCAAGTAGCAAATCTGAGCCAATATTGGAAGTCATAATAATAATGCAATTTTTGAATGAAACAGTTCTGCCTTGGCCATCAGTTAATTTGCCTTCATCAAGAATTTGTAAAAAAATGTTGAATACATCTGAATGTGCTTTTTCTATTTCATCAAACAGCACAACACTATAGGGGTGTCGACGCACTTGCTCAGTGAGCTGACCGCCTTCTTCATGACCCACATAGCCTGGAGGAGCTCCAATTAAGCGAGCAACCGCATGTTTTTCCATGTACTCAGACATGTCAATACGTATCATTTTTTGCGAATCATTGAATAAAAAATCGGCTAATGTTCTAGCAACTTCTGTTTTACCAACACCGGTTGGCCCTAAAAATAAAAACGAGCCGATCGGTTTGTTCGGATCAGCAAGGCCAGCTCTATGTACTTGAATAGCATGAGCAACTTTTTGTAACGCTTCATCTTGGCCAATAACTCTATTTTTTAATAAACTTTCCATACTTAGCAGTTTTTTTGTTTCTGATAAGCTCAGTTTTTCTACCGGTATTTTTGTCCAGCGGGCAAGTACCATTGCAATGTCATGTTCATCAACTTCTTGTTTAACCAAAGTGGTGTCTATATTTTTTAATTTATTCTGTTCTTCGGCTAATTTTTTTTCTAACCTATCAAGTTTTCCATATTTTATTTCAGATGCTTTTGCATAATCATCTCTGCGCTCTGCTGCTTGATAAGCAACTTTGGCTTCATCAATTTCTTCTTTTAGCTTATTGATCTTTTCTAATGGCGCTTTTTGTGTCTGCCATTGATTGTGAAGAGTTTTATGCTTTTCTTTTAATTCAGCAAGTTCTTTTTCTAAATCAGTTAAACGTGCTTCTATAGCGCTGCCAGTTTCTTTTTTTAGTGCCAATTTTTCGATTTCCAATTGCCTGATTTTGCGATCAAGTTTATCTATTTCTTCTGGTTGTGAATCAATAGACATTTTAACCATGGATGCTGCTTCATCAATTAAATCTATTGCTTTATCTGGCAAAAATCTGTCTGGGATATATTTATTAGAAAGAACTGCCGCGTCAACGAGCGCCTGATCTTTAATACGTATGCCATGATGGAGTTCGTATTTTTCCCGTAGCCCGCGCAGAATTGAAATAGTGTCTTCTACCGAAGGTTCTTCGATGAGTACTTTTTGGAATCTGCGCTCAAGCGCAGCATCTTTTTCTATATATTTTTTATATTCGGCGAGTGTTGTGGCACCAATGCAATGAAGTATGCCACGAGCAAGAGCAGGTTTGAGCAAGTTTGATGCATCCATTCCACCACCAGAAGCACCAGCACCGATGAGCATATGAAGTTCATCAATAAAAAGAATGTTATTTTCTTGACCTTCTTCTATTTCTTTTAATAGACCTTTGAGACGATTTTCAAATTCACCTTGATACTTTGTACCCGCTATCAGGAGTCCTAAATCAAGGGAATAAATAGTTTTATTACGCAAACCTTCAGGTACGTCATCATTGACGATACGTTGCGCAATTCCTTCTATAATTGCTGTTTTACCTACGCCAGGTTCACCAATTAAAACAGGATTGTTTTTTGTTCTACGAGAAAGTATCTGTATTACCCGCCTGATTTCTTCATGTCGTCCGATGACAGGATCAAGCTTACCAGCACGTGCTTGAGCGGTAATATTTTGGCAATATTTTTCTAGAGTTTCATACCGATTTTCTGCATTTTGATTATCAGAAGTTCTTCCACGACGAATATTTTCCATTTGCTTAAGAATTTCTTTTTTGGTCAAGCCATAATCTGCAAAAAAAGAGCGGATAGATGACGGTAGATGTTTAGTGGTAACCCATTGCAAAAAAAGGTGTTCAAGGCTGATGTATTGGTCACCCAAGCTTTCTGCCTCTTGCTTGCATGCTTGTAAAAATTCCTGTAATGATTTGTCTATGGCAACCTGTGCACCATGAGCTCGCGGCAATGAATGTAGTTCATGTTCAACTAATTGTTGAAGCTGTATAACAGGAATTTCAAAAACATTAAAAAATGAAAGACAAAAGTCATTGTTAAGACATGCTCCAAGTGTATGAATTGGCTTAAGTGATTCGTGGTTATAGCGGTTAGCAATACTGGCGGATTGATTAAGTAAGTCTTGCACCGAATCAGTAAAGAATTGCCCATTCATAGCGTGCTCCTTGATATAAATTATATTTTTAAAATATAATTGCTGTGACTACGTAATAATAAGTAATATTATTTTTGAACCCACTTGCCATCTTTATCTTTTTTATAGCTTCTTTCTACCGCTAACCATGCAATTTTAAAGGCCTGCTTTTCATTCCCGTGTTCTTCGTGAGCATTATTGAAAGCGTTATAAAAAATATGTTGTGCAAGCTCTCGGTACAACATCAGAAATGTTCTTTGGCAAACCTCTCTTACTATCATGATTACTCTTTTTTTGGCAGTCTTATTTTTTTTCATCAATAAGCGCAATGAGACCTTTTATAACATGCACCATTTCCTTGTCCCCTCTTCTTTCTGCCTGGGCATGAGAATGAACCAATGCACAGCGCTGAACTTCTCTCAAATCTCCATAGGGATATTCATAATGCTCTTTGACCTCGGGATCAAACTGATCATTCTTACCTAAGAACCACTCACCATATTCTTCCATGTCATGGGCTTCTAGGAACTGCTCTACCTCAGTTGGGTTTGGTTTTTCTTCGTTCCAGTCTGAATCAAACGAAGTAACCTCGCCTGCTTCAATCAGATACTTCACGCGATCAAGTGCCGCTTTATTGAGGATAATAGCCATAACATTTCCCTTTGATTATGAATACTGTTTTTTACCATGATTTAACAACAAGAAATGCAAAATCAATAGTTGGAACAATTATTCATCATCTGTTTTGCTCACTGCAAATCTTCTGCAAGATCAAATATGACAGATTTTATATATCACTACGTGATAAATTGAGTGATTTGAATATTCAACGGGCGCGTAAAAATTTTTTGTTTTTTATGGACATTGAAAAAAATTAGAATCATTTAAAACAACTGGCCTGCCATACGAAGCTCCGAAGGAGCGTAGTATGGCGCGCCCAACAGGAATCGAACCTGTGACCTACAGATTAGGAATCTGTCGCTCTATCCGACTGAGCTACGGGCGCACAATTTCTCGATATATAGAAATACAGTTTACCGTTAGCTTATTTTTTTACCACATCTTAGTGGTAATTTGCAGGCTTCTTACTATGGCTACAGAGAGAAGAATGTAATACTTTTTGTTTTCGTACTGATGTCCATTCCCACCAACGAGTTTTTTGACCAGTGCGAGCTTCATGAATTATAGCGGCAAAAACATCCCACACACAGGGATCATGATGTTTTTCTGTAATTGCTTCTATTTTTGTATATAAATCATCGGGATCAGCTAAAGCTAATTGTTCTACACTCTGAATATTAAGAAGATGAAGATCTTGTAATGTCGCTTTACCAACATTCATAAGATCACTTAATTGAGGAGTAATCTTTTTTTTCATGACAAGCTCTAAGATAATGGGCTACATATTTCAATAATAATACCATTAATATCGAGAACATACGCTACGAGTTGTCCCCATGGTTTTTGTGTTGGAGATTGAAGAGCTTGTGCTCCAGAATCTAACGCATGTTCATAAGCATGCTGTACATTATCTGTAGTGAATGCTATTTCAAAACCAGCAGGATTTTTACTCAGATTGTTTTTTTCAAATGCACCCACATTAATTTTTGCAAGGGACTCTTCTGCAAATGCAAGCGTAGTACCACCTGTTTCCAATTCCCCATAGGCCTTAGTTTCGTCCAAAAATCGCAATGTACACCCAAATGCTTTAATGTAAAAATTAAGCGTTGATTCCACATCCTGCACGTATAATATGGTATAAGCAAATTTCATAAAAACACCTTAGCTTATAGTTAATTAAAGAATAATCTATAAATTCATTAGAAAAACTGGCTGCGCCATACGACGTGTCTTCCGAAGCCTTGTGCGAAGGAGGAAGCTTTACGCGAAGTATGGCGCGCTCGGTAGGATTCGAACCTACGACCTACTGATTTTTAGCCCATCTCCACTCTGTTGCGACGGGCACCCTTTTAAAGAAAGAAAAAAATTGGCGCGCTCGGTAGGATTCGAACCTACGACCTACTGATTCGAAGTCAGGCGCTCTATCCGACTGAGCTACGAGCGCAAAATCTTTATTATTTCAAACTTTCTTACTCTTTACAGGGGTCCCCACGTTAGTTTACGGCAAGTGGGGTCAAAAGTCAGGCGCTCTATCCGACTGAGCTACGAGCGCAAAATCTTTATTATTCTATCAAATTTATTATTGTGTGTCTTTTTTAAGATTTTTTCCATTCTTAAAATGGGCGCCCGACCGAAGCTTTACGCAGGTTGGGCTAGAGAAGCTCTATCCGACTGAGCTACGGGCGCAATTGCATTTATTCTATCAAACTCTTTTTTCTTTACCGGGGTCCCCATTTGAAATGAAATGGAGAATGGGGTAAAGCTACGAGCGCAAAATCTTTTATATTTCTATCAAATATACCATAAAAAGGTTATTTGACCAGTAAAATAGCACCCTTTTGATCATTATATACATCAGTGCTACCCTTAAATTAGGACATAAAGATATAAACCTAAGGGGGGTTTTACGTATGCATTATTCATTTTTTAGCCGAATAAGAGATATTTTATTGCTTTGCGGACTGTTTTTTCTGGTCAAGATAGCCTTTGAACGGACTAGTTCATTCATCGTTGCTCACAAAAAATCATTTATTCATGAACTTGACCGTAGCTTTATGGATCAGATTTACACAGCACAAAGACAAGTCCATTTTCTAGAAGAACATCATCTTCACAATGACACAGTAGCCCTTGCACTCGCCGATATAAAAAATCGCCTTGCAGCAGTTGAAGAATTGTACAAAACCAATTCTCCGGGCATTATGTTATTAGGTCCAATTGGTTCTACTGCTATTGTTGCAAAAGAAGAGAAATTACAAAAAAAATTGCTTGAACTTGCAAACGATCTTAACAAAATAGTTCATACAATCAACAATAAAGATGATGAGTTTCAACCTGCAGAAACAATAGCGATTGCCCTCATCAGTAATAAAGCTTTGTTACAAAAACTGACCGTGTAATATTTTACACGGTTAGTTTTTTGGTATACAATCTTGCGAATTTCGTTTATACAGCTGTTTTTTATTGCATACTATACCCTTTGATCTACTTTCACCCGTATAGATCGTACAATAAATTGTACCCTTAAGATTTTCTGCAAGAATAACATTCTGATATGTATGCTTATTCACTTTGTACATAACCACTTGGTGCACAAAACCATCCAACTGATCTGCTGGAATTCGCTCTAAGTATGGTTTGCTCGGTTGCTGCTGCTTCAATTGTTGAGCTTGATCCATTGAATAACTTGTCTGAAAAAAAGAAATAACACACCACACTATTATTATTCTCTTCATCACAATTTTTATCCTTTCCTCCACAAATTTTGCCACCAATTCTGTAGAGATGATTTTACTCTTTGCCACGATGTAATGCCTACATCGTCATTCGCTTGCCTTGTTTTTTTGCGCATACTACTCTTGCGCAGATCATCGATTGCAATTTTCTTAACATTTCTTTTTATGGAAGAATTAATAAATGGATTTTGCAATTCAGCTATGGTTGAACAACATGCAGCAGCAGGATCTCCTGATGCAGTTAACATTCTCGCCCAATATTCATTACCAGGATATGCATTAGCATCCCATGCGTAACACGCAACAAGAACCTTATCTGCGTTCACACCAACCAATTTATCTGCAGGATTTCTTTTGGAGAAGATAATGTTGATACCTTTATCTTTTCCTATTTTTATAATTTTATCTTTATATTGTTGTGTTGCAGCATCAAACCAACTAAAATCAATATCTTTAACTTTTGATACATCATTATCTTGTATAATCTCTGCGCATGCATCAAGCATATAGTCTGCCTGCCGCTCATCAATTTGCCATACACCAAGGCCAAGGCCAACAATGTGAACATACGCTTTTCCAGTGAGTTGAGCAGCACGCTTATCTGCGTCAATCAAAAATGGTTCTACAACAAGACGTATCCGTTTTTTGTACACTGTTGTATCAAAATATGAGCCATTTTTTAATACAACAAATCTACCCGAATTATCTTGTTGTGCCTCTGTAAATGTCGGAAATTTTTCACCATACAAATCAGACCATAAAGCAAGAAGGCCTTTATACACAACAGTTAGACCATACCCATTTTCTTTTGTGTTTTGTTCCGGAGTAACTATCATATGTTGCCATTCCATATAACCCGGCTTTTCAAAACGAGCTCCAACTAATCCTGCGTATACGCCTTCTTCTTGATACGTTCCATCAGCCCCTTTAATCCCTCTATTATCACGCGCACCATTATTAATAAAGTAGGTAGGAACAGATACTCCAATAAGAGCTGCTAACGCCATTTCATCGTAAGAAAGATAATCTTTTAAAATTAATGGCTTACTTTCAGCATCAGTTCCTATTGTTTCAAATCCACCACTACCTCTTGTTTTCCCGTCTCTCAGTAAATACTGATCCGACTCTGTCATAAACATTAAGGGGCGTTGTACCAAAAGACGCATTATAAATTG
>Ga0105240_10000587_pt1 | contig 67507 bp, 56 predicted proteins | sample KBSC54metaG_FD_80426 | JGI IMG/M metagenome (GOLD analysis project Ga0105240, IMG submission 80426) | Corn rhizosphere microbial communities from Kellogg Biological Station, Michigan, USA - KBS C5-4 metaG | ecosystem: Host-associated > Plants > Roots > Rhizosphere > Soil | place: Michigan, USA... | reverse complement strand
TCCCCCACGATCTCGCTCATGAGCTTGAAATCCGACCAACCGCGGCGCTCCTCCTTGAGCATGGCGAGGTCGGTCACGGGCGCGATGGCCACGACGGCCTTGAACAAAGCCGGCTCCGTGACCGCCGCTTGCAATGCCGCGTAGCCTCCATAGGACCACCCCACGATCCCCAGCTTGCCGGGGTCGGCAATGCCCTGGCTCTGCAACCAGTGGCCGCCGTCGAGAATGTCGCCGATCGCGATCCGCCAGGAGTGGTAGGCGTTGTGTTGGAACCAGGTATCGCCGAAACCTGCTGACCCGCGATAGTTGGGTTGCAGGACCGCATAACCTCGCAGCGCGTAGAACTGCACGAGCCAGTCGAAACCCCATTCGTCCCGCGCGCTCGGGCCCCCGTGCGGCATCACAATGGCGGGCAGCCCCCGCGCGCTTTCCTGACCGGGAGGTAGAGTGAGATATCCCGGGATCAGCGTTCCGTCGGCGGCTGGATAGGTGATCGGTTTCTGCCGGGCGAGCTTGACACCCTCCAGCTCGCCTCTGGTGACCAGGAACGTCTGCAGGTTGTGCGCCTTGCGATCCAGAATGTAATACACGCCCGGGTCAGCATCGCTACCGGCGTGGATGAGCACAAAATTCCCATCGACGCTCGAGTCGACGATCTCCAGCTGCTGGTCGGGTAAGGCTTTCCCGAGCGCGCTTACCAGGCCCGCGAACTCCGGCACGAAGATTTTCGCGTGGCGACGGTCGGTCGCAAAGGACACGCCGATGACCCGCTGTTGGCGGCCGATCCGCAGCAACTCATCGACGTCCACGTCGTCCCGCTCGTAAACGAGCTGCTCGCGCAGCGAGCTGTCCAAAGTCACGGCATACAACGCCAGCCGGCCATCTTTTTTCTTGAAGCCGTACGCTACATTGAGCTTGGGATCGACCGCTTCGGGCCAGAAGCCGCTGCGATCCTGCTTGTGGTACTCACCCAGAAGGTGCCATTCCCGGGAGTCGGCTGTCCGGTACTCGAAAAGAATGGTTCCGGTGTCCGAGTCATTTGGGCCCCGCTGACGAAGACCCATCACGCGCACGTTGCCTTGCCCGTCACTCACGTACGAGATCGCGTCGTGACGTGGCGTCTCAACCTGTTTGATCGTGAGCGTGCGCGTGTCAACCAGATCGACGCCGAGTCCCTCCTTGTCGCTGCCGAGATGGCTTCCGGTATGCGTATCCGGCAAATACTCGCGCGCCATCAGGATGGAGCCCTTCTGGTCGGGTAGCCAGTCGACCACTTCACCCCCGCCCAGCAGATAACCTTGGGTGTAGTCGTTGGCCTGGTTGCTCAGTACCTTGACATTGGAGCCATCGACGCCGACCGCCACCAGCCGGCTGACCGGCGCCAGGCCGAAGTCGGCCTCCACCACCCCGTAGATAAAGCAAACCAGCCGCTCGTTGGATGCCCAATCGCAATGGCGGATGCTGTAGGGTTTGCCGTCGGACCGTAAGACTCCCCGGGGAGCAGCCGACTTGTTCACGAGGCTTATCGTATAAAGTACAGATCCCTCGCCCTCGGCCGGCGCCACGTACGCGACATTACGGCCATCCGGGGAGAGCGTCAGCCCGGTGACGCTTTCTCGCGCGCCAAATGCGTTGGCCGCATCGAAATTGTCGGCTCCCAGAGCTCGCAGCGGAGCGCAAGCACACAACATCCAGATCAGAGTGCGTCTGACCATAGCGGCAATCCCTATTGTCGTTGTCATTCTCCGGCGCGAATTCTTCCACGCCGGCAGGGACTGCACAATGCGAGGCGCCTATTTCACGGCTTATGTCTCAAACGGCAGATCCTCGAACGGCGCCCAGACGCCGTGCACCTGCTCACTGATGCGGAAGGGCAGGATCACGCGCGCGAGCTCCTGCATCCGGGGGGCATCCACGACAACGAGCTCCGAGCGCGATTCGACGAGGTTGCTATATGCACCAACAAGGTAGCCGTCCCCTTCCGCCGCTTTGCCGCTTCTGGGCACGAAACACGCCTCTTGCAGCGTGCCGTTACCGCCGACGAACAGGGTGTCGAGCTTGCCGGTGTGCATGTCATACCGGCCGAGGGAGTTTGTCATGGGGAAGGCGCGTCCGACAGCCAGCTTCGGATCCGTCGGGCGCGTTGGGTCCGAGTAGCCCATGTAGCCGTAACGGTAAGGCAGCGATGCAAAGCGATCGTCGATGCGCGGCAGCCCGCCCGGCGCCATCGGGAAGGGATTCTGCTCTTCCCAACCCTCGCTCGAATCGAGATCCAGGGTCCAGCGACGCACGGTGGACATTCCGGTCCGCGGACTCCAGGGGACGCCTGTCCTGTTGGGGAAGAACGGGAATGGGTTGGCATCGGAGACCGTGCCGTCCACTACCAGTCGATTTCCGTCCGTCGAAGCGTTCATGGTATGGACCATGGCATGTGGCGGACCCTTGATCCAGCGCGCATCTTTCGCATCGCCGTCGCGCGGAAGTACGCACAGGTAACCCGGGAGCCGCTCATCCCAGTACCAGTGGATGTTGCCGGCTGCCAGCCATTCCTTGTCGGTGGTCAGGGGAAACATCGGAATCACGACATGGGTGCGGGTTATGGCCATGTCGTGCATTTCGCTCACATAGGGAGCTTGCAGGCGCACTTCGCGGGTGACGCGTCCCGAGCGGTCCACGAAGTAGACGAACACGTCCTTGGACGCTTCGCCCGTGGCCTCGTAGCCAAAACAGATCATCTCTCCCGTCACGGGATCGATCTTCGGGTGGGCCGTGAACGTCAGGCTCTCGTACTTGCCGTAGAAATCCCACTCACCGCGGGTTTCCAGCGTATGGGGGTCGATCTCGTACGGTCTCGAGTCTTCCTTGGTGGCGAACAAGCGGCCGCCGTGGACTACAGGAGTGGTGTTGGCGACCGTGCTCGACAGTGAGCGTACGGAAGGGTCGTCCGCTGCCCGGTTGCGGTAGATGCCGAACAACTGTCGTCCGGCGCGGCGGTTCGCCTCGTAACGCGGGGTGCGGACGAAGCGTCCCTTGTAATCCACGCGGCCGTTCGCGAATCGGAACATCGAGATGTAGCCATCCGCGCTGAAGGGCGCATCCAGTGGGGATTTAGGCGGGTAGAGCCAATCGCCACCCAGCCGGTAGAAGGTGCCGCGGATGTCCCGCGGAAGCTCCCCCTCGATCTCGCAATCGAAGATTTCGCCTTCGAAGCGCAGCGTGGTGAAGAAATCACCGGAAAAATGCTGATCACCAAATCGCTGGACCATGTGGATCTCCCTTTTGGCGAGCAGCATTGTCGCCCTGCCGCGAGCCGTCGATAGCGGCAATCAACCTGGATGACCGAAGCATGGGTGGCACTTGCGGAGGTATAGATTACATGTTATATAACTACCTATGGATAATCGGGACATCATCAAAGACCTCGGATACGTGGCGCTCGGTACCCGGTTGAAGCGCCTCGGGGAGCGCTTGCAGGCCCAGACCCAGGTTCTGCTCGGTCAGGCGGCCATTGACCTGCCGGCCTCCCACATGCCGCTGCTGGCGGCCGTGGATCGGATGGGCGCCCTCAAGGTGGGTGAGCTGGCCGAGGCGCTGGGCGCGAGCCAGCCAGGCGTGACGCGCATGTTGGACAAGTTGGAAACCGAAGGCTGGGTCGAGTCGACCCAATCAGTGGATGACCGACGGGTGCGGTCCGTCACCTTGTCCCGGTCTGGCCGTCAGCTGATCTCGCGGTCGAAGCGCACTGTTTTGCCGAAGGTGGAGGCCGCTGTTGCCGACGCGTGCGGGGGCGCCGCGCGCCCACTACTCGAGGCACTGGCCGCTCTCGAAGAGGCCATCGCCGCAGCTCCATTGAGTGTCCGTGCGGATCGCTTGCGAACTGGAGAGGAAGAGGCCGATGACTCTGCTTGACCGCCCGGTCTGGGCCAGCCTGACGACTCATCACGCTCCTTTGTCAGAAGGGAATGAGCTGGCCCGAAGGTTTGTGCGCGATGTCAACCTGTTTGCATCAGCGCGTGATGAGAGCGCGGCGGCCAGCGCTGTTCTGGGGGAACTGGTCAAGCCGGAAGAGACCGTGTTTATTCTGCAGGTCCCCGAGGTCCTCGTCCCGGCGGGGCTGGTTGCAGTCAAAACGGCAAAGGGCGTGCAGATGCTCGCGACCCGGAGAATGACACCGGACAGCAAGGATGATGAGAAGATTGTGCCGCTCACGGATCGGGATGCGCCCGAGATGTTGGCCTTGGCCACACTCACCGAGCCAGGTCCCTTCCTGGGGCGGACTCATGTCATGGGAAGCTTCATCGGCATCCGCATCGCCGGGCGGCTGGTGGCCATGGCGGGCGAGCGCATGCGTTTCCCCGGCTACACCGAAGTCAGTGCCGTCTGTACTCATCCGGATTTCCGCGGCCGGGGGTTCGCGCGTCGATTGTCCACTACCGTGGCAGCGCGAATCGAGGCTCGCGGCGAGCGGCCTTTCCTGCACGCCTGGAAAAGCAACCACGCCGCCATTTCGCTTTACGAGACGCTCGGCTTCGAGCTGCGCACCGAAGTCAACGTGGTGGTGTTGAAGCGAGTCAAAACTCCATGAGATCGTGCGCGACGACTACGGGCCCTTTGTAGCGTCTCTTGACGCCCTCGGAGTACACGGCGTCGTCTTGCGTGCGGGTTCCAGGCGTGACGTGTGATAGGACCACCATCTTCACACCTGCCTCGTCGGCCAGGCGCCCGATTTCGTCCGCAGAGGTGTGCTCCGTTCGCATGTGGGTCAGCAGCGCCTCGCGTTGACCTGGCAGGGAATAGCTCCCGTCGGCAGCACGCTGCTTCAAGTTGGCTTCGATGGCGGCGAGGTCGATCACTTCATGCACCAGAATGTCCGCGCCGGTGGCGAACTTTGCCAACGTCTCGCCACAGGCGCCGGTATCGCCGCTGAACACGACGATCCGGTCCGGTGTTTGAAAACGGAACGCGAACGACTGTTGCCAGCCGTAGCCCGGCGAGCCCTTCGTGAAGTGGTAGTGACAGTTTTCCACCGCCGTCACCTTGATGTTGGAGTCTCGATATACCAGGCCCGGGCCCGCGATATCGTGGGCGAGAATGACTTTCTCCGGCGGCATGTTCTGCGCGCCCTCCAGGTAGTGGGCGGCCGCATTGGGTGCGAAATATTGCAAGAATCCCTTGCGCATGGATTCGGTGCCCCGCGGTCCGTACACCGTCATGGGCTCATATTGTCCCGCCGACCATTCCCTGCCCATCAACGTGCCCCAATCGGCGTTGTGGTCATCGTGGTTGTGCGTAATGAAAATCTGTCGAATAGTGGTGAAGGGGATACCGGCGAGCACCAGCTGGTGCGCCACTCCATTGCCCGCATCGATGAGGTAGGGCTTGCCGTTGACGACGAGAGCGTTGGCGGGTTGCGCACGCTCGGCCGTGCCTCGTGGGCCGCCTCCCGTGCCGAGTAGTATCAGGCGGGTTGTGTTGGATTTGGGCAGCACTGGGGCTTCGGCGCCGACCGACGGTGCGGGCGATGCCAGCAGCGACAGCAGTGCCAGCATCGCGGGCACCGCGCCGGCCACACTGTTCCGCGCCCGAACCGTCAAGGTGCACCCGCGCTGCTGAAGGCTTTCATCAAACGATAAGATAGCTCCGCGCCTGCCGCGAAGCGGTCCGCCCGGATCCGTTCGTCCTGGCCGTGCGCGCGCATGTCTTCCAGGTCATAGAAGTTTGAGATGGCGCCATAGCTGGGAATGCCTGCCGCGCGGGTGTACTTCGAGTCGGACGCGCCCGCGTCCATACTCGGTATCACGAGCAGGCCCGGCCACATGGATTGCACCACGCGACGGAACACTCCCATGATGGCATCGCTCGGCGGTGACTCCGGACTCGGAGTCGCCGGCCGCGTGACTGTCACGTGCAGAGCCGTGTCGGCCAATACACGCTCCAACGTGGCTTTGATCTGCTCCTGTGTGTCGCCAGGCAACATCCGACACTGTATGGTCGCGCGTGCGCGTTGCGGCAGTGCGTTCTCCGCGTGTCCCGCTTCCAACATCGTTGCGACACAGGTGGTGCGCAACTGGGCGTTGTCCGTTGGATCTGCAGCCAGACGCTCCGCGGCTGCCACGTCGCCTTTGCCGACCGCGCGCATGTCTGCTTGCTGCGCGCCCGTGACCAATTGCGCCTGTCCAGCGTAGAACGCCCGCACCGTGTCTGTGAGGCGGATGGGGAATTTGAAGGCGGCCAGCCGATCCAAGGCCGCGGTGAGCTCATAGATGGCGTTGTCCGGGCGCGGCTCCGAGCTGTGGCCGCCCTTGTTGGTGGCCTCCGCGGTGAATGTCACATAGACTTTTTCGCTGGTCTGCACGCCGTAGAAGAGTCTGCGTCCCGCACGGAACGCGCCAGTTCCGGAATCCGGGTTCAACACCAGCCCCGCATCGATCAGGTCACGGTGCGCGCTCAGCAGCCAGCCCACACCCTCGGTGCCCCCTGACTCCTCAGCGGGCGTGAAGGCTACGATGATGTCGCGCGCCGGCACGACTCTCTCGCTCTTGAGGTGCAGCAATGCGGCTGCGACATTCGCGTCTTCGCCCTTCATGTCCAGACTGCCGCGGCCGTAGATCCAGCCGTCCTTTTCCGTCAGGGCGAACGGTGGCACGGTCCAGTCCTCGGGTTTAGCGGCAACGACATCGAGGTGGCACAAGTAGAGGAGGGGCTTGCCCTCACCACGGCCCTTCAACCGCACGATCAGGTTGGATTGCGAGGGGTTGCCCGGATAGGCCACCACGGTGAGGTCCGTGCTCGCGAATCCTCCAGCCAGGAAACGCCTGCGCAGCGCTTCGACCGCAGCCACCGTGCCTTTCTCGTAAGTCGTGTCGATGGCCAGCAGCTCCGCGAGAATCTCTTTCGCGACCCGCGCGTCCTGGGTGCTCTGGGTGCTCGCGCTGGCGGCATGATTCGCTGCGCCCGCCACTCCCGTCACCAGAGCGGCAAGGACTCCCAGCATGCGGATCTTGGGCATTCGACCTCCTCTTTTGAGTCGCCCCTTTTTAAGTCGTCAAATACTACCGGATTTGCGTATGATCATTCGAGGCCGGGTCTTACCGTTCGGGGGTTGCATGCCTGCCGGCAGTGTTGAGCGCTCGCCATCGGGTCCCGTGCGGCTGGTGCTGCTAGTCTCCGCAGCGCTGTTGATCAATTACGTCGATCGCGGCAACCTCGCCACCGCCGTCCCGCTGCTCCAGGGCGAGCTGGGTCTGTCCCCCGCGCAACTCGGCGTATTGCTTTCGAGCTTCTACTACGGCTACGTGGCGCTGATGGTCCCCGCGGGATGGCTGGGTGAGCGCTACGGCGCGCATCGAGTGCTAGCCGCGGGTGTCACGATCTGGTCCGTGGCCACCCTGTTGACTGGCTTCGCCACGGGATTCTGGTCACTGCTTTTGTTGCGCCTGCTGCTGGGGATCGGCGAAAGCGGTGCCTTCCCGTGCTCTTCCCAACTCTTTGCCAGCCAGCTGCGCCCGGCGCAGATCGATACCGCGAATGGCGTGCTCGGCTTCAGTTACCTGGTCGGCCCGGCAATCGGCACCGTGTTGGGCGGGCTGCTGATGCCTCATTATGGCTGGCGTGCGGTGTTTGTCATGTTCGGCCTGGTATCACTGTCGTGCGTGTGGCCGCTGTTCAATCTGCGCCTGCGCGTGCCCGGCAAGCACACCGCAGCCGCGCCAGTCCCGCAGGGCCCGACCTTCGCACTGATCCTGAAGCAGCGCGGCCTGTGGGGCGCGTCGCTCGGATTGTTTGGCGCCAATTATAACTTCTACTTCATTCTCAGCTGGCTGCCCGATTATCTCGTGAGAGAGCGCGGCTTCTCGATGAGCGGCATGGCTACGGTCGCGGGCAGCGCATACCTCATAAATGCGCTGAGCGCGCTCGGGGCCGGCTGGGTAACGGCCGCCTGGAGGCGCTCCGGCCGCTCGACGAGCGCCTTCTACAAGTCGCTGATGGCCTTCGGGCACATCGCTTCCATGGGCGCGATGGTGGGCATGGAGATATTGCCCTTGCAAGGGTGCATTGCCTGTTTGTGCCTGTTCGAGATCGCTGCCGGAATCTCCTCGCCCGGGGTCTACGCCATCTCGCAGATCATCGCCGGACCGACGGCCACCGGGCGCTGGGTCGGGGTGCAGAACGCCTGCGGCAATCTCGCCGGTTTTTTCGCGCCCCTGGTCACCGGGGTGCTGTTGCAGGCCACAGGACACTTTGCCAGTGCTTTTCTGCTCGCTGGCGCAGTCAACATACTGGGCCTGGTCGGTTGGGTATGGATGCTGCCGAAAATCGAGCCGCTCGACTGGTCACGGTTGGTCCCGGCCGGCAGGGCGCCTGAGGTGAGCACGACATGAGGAAACTCGGTGTCTATCTGCTCGAGGCACTGGCGGCGCGCGCAGTCCGACATGTCTTCGGGATCCCGGGGGTGCACAACCTCGAGCTCTACAGAGGGTTGGCCCGTGGACCGATCCGACACGTGGCGGGACGCCACGAGCAGGGACTCGGGTTCATGGCGGACGGTTATGCGCGCGTGAGTGGCCGCCCCGGTGTTTGTTTCACCATTACCGGGCCTGGCTTGACCAACATCCTGACCGCCATGGGACAGGCCTATGGCGACTCCATCCCGTTGCTCGTGATTTCGAGCCAGAATCGTTACGGCGAGAGCGGCAACGGCCAGGGGTTCTTGCACGAGCTGCCCGAGCAGCGGGCGCTGGCCAGTGGTGTTGCCGGGGCGAGCTTCGCGATCCGCAGCCCGGCAGAACTGCCTCCCGCCCTGTCCGCCGCGTTTTCGTTGTTTGCATCCGGGCGGCCGCGGCCGGTGTATATCGAGATACCACTCGATGTCCTCGCCGCAGATGCGAGCGATTTGCCGTTGCCCGAAGCGACGGCATCGCCCCCCCGACCTGACCCCGTGCTGCTGGAGTCAGCAGCGGCCAAAGCTCGCACGGCGTGTCGGCCGGTGATCATCGCCGGCGGTGGAGCTGTACGGGCGGACGCGGAGGTCAGGCGCTTGGCCGAGCGGCTCGATGCTCCGGTCGTGATGACTGCCAATGCACGCGGAGTGTTGCCTTCCGGCCACCCCCTTGCGGTACCGATAAGCCCGATGCTCGCGCCGTGTCGGTCCCTGATCGCCGCTGCCGATCTGGTTATTGCCGTAGGTAGCGAGTTTGGCCCGACGGACTACTCCCACGAGCTCAAAGCCGATTTCCCGAATCCGCCGCAGTTGATCCGCATCGACATCGATCCGGAACAGCTCAATCGCGGGGCGATGCCAGTGATAGGCCTGTGTGGCGAGGCGCGCGACACCCTGATTCGGCTCGAGTCGCACGATCTCGGGAGTCCGCGCTCGAGCGATGGCGCGGCCCGAGCTGCGGCTGCACGCGCTGCCGGGCTCGAGGCAGTGGCGCGCTTCTCGCCGGCTCTGCGGCAGCACATCGAGCTACTCGATATGATGCGCGACACACTGCCGAACGCATTGTTCGTGGGAGACTCAACCCAACTCGTCTACGCCGGTAACCTGGGCTTCAACGCGAGCGCGCCGCGCTCCTGGTTCAACTCGGCAACAGGATACGGAACGTTGGGCTACGCGCTTCCCGCTTCCACCGGAGCCGGTTTGGCAGCACCGGATAGACCGGTGATCTGTCTCGTGGGCGATGGAGGACTGCAGTTTTCCATGAGTGAGCTCGCGGTTCTCCGTGACGTCGACGCCTGGACGGCTGTGGTCATCTGGAACAATCAGGGCTACGGCGAGATCAGAACAGCCATGATCGCTGCCGGAATCGAGCCGGCAGGGGTGGATGTCCGTCCGCCGGATTTCGGGCACATCGCCGCGGCCTATGGCTACGCGCATCGCGCGATCACCTCGCGCGCGGCCCTTGGTGCGGCATTACGTGAGTTGGGTGACCGCCGTCAGGTCATGATTCTGGAGATCGTCGCGACATGAGCAAAGTCGTCCGGGTTTATCGACATGGGGGTCCGGAGGAGCTGCGAATCGAGGACATCGAGGTCGGCGAGCCGGGACCGGGCGAGGTCCGGTTACGGGTCGAGGCTATCGGCCTGAATCGCTCCGAGGCCATGTTCCGGGCGGGTCGCTACCCCATGACCCCGAAGTTTCCGACGTTGATGGGTTATGAAGGTGTCGGCATCATCGAGGCGGCCGGCTCGGGTGTACAGGGCTGGCAAGTTGGCGAGCGCGTCTGTGTCATACCCAACTATCGACTCGGGGAATATGGATTGTACGGCGAGCGCGCTATCGTTCCGGCTCGCAGCCTGCTCGCGCCACCGCCGGGGCTGAGCGTCGCCGCAGCCGCTTCCATCTGGATGCAATACTTTACGGCACTGGGCATCATCGAGGCCGGCCGCGCGGCAGTAGGCGAATACGTGCTGATCCGTGCCGCCTCCAGCAGTGTTGGTCTGGCCGCTATTCAGCTGGCGAACTGGGTGGGTGCGGTGCCGGTCGCGACGACACGAACGTCGGCCAAGGCGGCGGCGCTCGAGCAGCGCGGCGCCAAGCATGTCATCGCGACAGATGCAACCGATCTGGTGGCGGAGGTGCGGCGGATCACTGGCGGTAAGGGCGCCCGTGTCATTTTCGATCCGGTCGGCGGGCCCGAGGTCGAGAAGCTCGCGCAAGCCGCAGCGGAGGAAGGCATCATCCTCATCTACGGTGGATTGAGCGGCCAGGAGACCCCCTATCCGCACTGGCCCATGGCCCTGAAGAGCCTGAGCATCCGCGGCTGGGTTTCCTCCACCATCTGGAACCGCCCGGAGCGTTTCAAACACTACCACGAGCTGATTCTGCAGGGGCTCGCCTCGGGGCGTCTCGAGCCGGTGATCGCCAAGACCTTTCCGCTGGCGGAAATCGCTGCCGCGCACCGCTATCTGGAGTCGAACCAACAGGTGGGCAAGATCGTAGTCACCGTGTGAAGTGCCGGGCGCGTGCGCCAGGCCCACGGAAGCGGTGACGGAACGAGGAGCACAACCATGGCCGCTGAGCCAGTCGAGTACGTAGTCGTCATGACCACTGTTGCAAATGAGGAGCAGGCGCGAGCGCTCGCCACGGCGCTGCTGGAGAGGAAGCTCGCCGCCTGCGTGCAGGCGAGCGATATCACCAGTTCCTACAGGTGGAAGGGGGCCATCGAGGTTAGCGCCGAAGTGCGGCTCATGATCAAGGCCAGACAGGCCGACTACGCGGCGATCGAAGCGCTCATAGCCGAGTTGCATTCCTACGAGACACCCCAAGTGCTCGCCGTCCCGGTGATTGCCGGATCGCGGGCCTACCTGGAGTGGTTGGACGCCGAAACCTCACGTTAGATCATGGCTCGTTTCGTCGCGCCGCCCGCACGTGCCGGCGCGAGGGAGAACAGCTTGGCCGTTTTGACGGTACACTGAAATCCCAACGCGGACGGTGAGCTCTATGACTACATTGCGAAAGATCGTCAGCGCCATCCTGACCCTCGTGGTGCTAGCGGTTATCGCCGTCGCCGTTCTCCTGAGTCATGACTCCGCATGCGGATCCGCGCCGGCGGCGGGTAATGCGCCGCGGATGAAGGCTGTCGTGTACCGTTGTTATGGTCCGCCTGAAGTGCTGAAAGTCGAGGAAGTCGAGCGGCCGACGCTTGCGGACAACGAGATTCTCGTGAAGGTACGCGCGGCCTCGATCAATCCGCTGGAGTGGCATTACATGCGCGGCGAACCGTACGTCATGCGTTTTGGTGTGGGATTGGGGGCGCCCAAAGACCCGCGCATCGGCGTTGATTTCGCGGGCACTGTCACTGCCATCGGGGCCAAGGTACAGCGATTTCACCCGGGCGACGAGGTGTTTGGTGGTAGGGATGGCGCACTCGCCGAGTATGTGAAGGTTCGTGAGGGCGGGGCAGTCGTGCTGAAGCCAGCCAACATCACTTTCGAACAGGCTGCGGCCGTCCCGGTAGCGGCGGTCACGGCGTTGCAGGCGCTGCGCGATGAGGCCCGGATCCAGCCCGGACAAAAGGTTCTGATCAACGGTGCATCCGGCGGTGTTGGAACTTTCGCCGTCCAGATTGCCAAGGCATCCGGCGCCAATGTGACCGCGGTGTGCAGTACGAGAAATGTCGGGCTCGTACGGTCCCTCGGCGCGGACCGCATCATCGACTATACCCGGGAGGATTTCACGCAGGAGAATGAGCGCTACGACGTGGTCCTGGATGCGGTGGGCAATCACCCGCTATTGGCTTACCGCCGTATCATGAAACGTGATGGCGTCTTCGTCATCATCGGGGCGCAAAGCCACGATCCATGGCTCGGTCCTCTGATCGTGCCGCTCGAGGCCATGATCCTGGCGCCGTTCGTGAGCCAGAAATTCGACTTCATGCTGGCCGATATCGATCAGCAGCGCCTGACGGCGCTGGTGGCGCTGATGCAGTCCGGTAAGCTGACCCCGGTCATCGATCGCAGCTACGAGCTCGGGGAGATTTCCGAGGCGGTCCGCTACCTGGAAACCGGTCACGCCCGCGGGAAGGTGGTCATCACGCCCGACTGAGCGCTCAAGCCTTCGACCGAAGCGGAGCGAAGGGAATCCCGAGAAGCGCCAACGGGCGCGACGCGGGACAAGTCGACCGGCTTGCCCGTACGGGCCGACTCGTAGATAGCCATCATGATCCTGACATCGCGCAGCCCTTCCTCGCCGGACACCTTGGACGGCTTCTGTTCGAGAATGCATTGGGCAAAGTCATCCATTTCGGTCGCGAAATGATCGGTTTGCGGGAAATCGAGCGGCTTGCCGTCGCTGCGCATTCCCTGGATGCCTCCATAGTTGAAAGCGGGATCCAGCCCAAACCAACCGTGCTCGGCGATTGCGCGGAAGTAGCCCGCGGAGGCGGCGCCGTAGCTGGCACCGCAATGGCTGACCGCGCCGCCGGGGAACCTGGCCTGCCAGAGGACTGACTCCTCGACCTCCGCGAACCGTGCCGAGTCGCCTTTGGTCGTCGTGGCGGCTATCCAGACAGGCTCTTCGCCCGTGAGGTAGCGAGTGGCCTGCAAGGCATAGATACCCACATCCATCAAGGGACCGCCCCCAGCCAGCGCCCGCTTCAAGCGCCACGCGGTCGGATCGATGTTGAAGCCGAAGTAGGCGTCGATCACCTTCAGCGCGCCGAACTCCCGGGAGCGGGCGAGGCGCATGCATTCCAGGTGGTGGGGCTCGAACTGGCACCGGTAGGCGATACCGAGCATGCGGTTGGCTGCCTTGACGGCATCGATCATCTTCTGGCAGCGCTCCGCCGAGATTTCCATCGGTTTTTCACAGAAGACATGCTTGCCGGCCTTGGCTGCCGCGACGGTGTGATCGAGGTGCAGCGAATTCGGGGTGACCACGTAGACGACGTCGATGTCGGGGTTGTCCGCCATCTTGTGCATGGTCTCGTAGGTATAGACGCTCCGGTCGGGGATGCCATAGCGTGACTTCCATTCGGCCGCTTTGGCCGGGGTGCCGGTGACGATCCCGGCCAGCCGGCAATGCTGGGTCTTCTGGAAGGCGGGGGCGATCTGATGAGTGCTGAGACTTCCCAGCCCGCAGAGCGCGAACCCCAGTTTCTTGTGGGGTTCGGTTGCCCGCGCGCGAGTCAGGCTGGTGACGATAAAGGGTGCGGCGACAGCCGCTGCGGTGGCTTGTGCTAGGAACCTGCGGCGTGCGGTCATCTGGAAGAGCATCCCTACGTGAAGGAGCGTCGAGTCTGAGGGGGACGCCGGCGGAGTTCAAGCCATGCAGGTCAGCTCAGGGCCAGTAGAGGGTCGATGGCAGCGTCAAGGACGCCGCCATCGGTGGCCCGGGGGTTGCAGGAGGTCCGTTACACAGCGCCGCTCAGCGGTTCTTGACGATGATCGTGCCGATCATCTGGGGATGAATGGAACAAACATAACGATACGTCCCCGGTTTGTCGAACTTGAACACGAAGCTGTCGTTCTGATCCAACGCGTCGGAGCGGAACGTCGCATCGACGCTGCGGATGGTGTGTGGCTCGCCATCCAGGTTTTTCCAGCGCACGGTGGTGCCGGGGGTAATGGTCATGGACACCGGCGAGAACGCAAACTCCTTGATCGAGACGGTCTCCTCGGCGGCAAAGACCGGGGTGGCAAACAGGAGCGCAGCGAGGCACATCAGCTGGTTTTTCATGGTGGCTAGGTCAGGCAAGGGTGGTGTCGGTCAAGGCCAGCGAGCTGGGATGTTGTTTCAGGGTCAGGTTGCTGACGCCGAGCATTTTAGGTAGCTCGTCGCTGGGTACCTTCAGGGGGCCCGGTCCGCTTCCCTGTCCAGGGCTCGGCTGCGGATAGGCGGTGGAGCGGGCGGTGTGGTAGGTGATGTTGCCCTCGACCTTCTGCACGATCTGGTGGATATGGCCATTGAGCACCGTGACCGAGCCGAAACGCTTCAGGTAGCTCATGGCCTGGTCGGCATCGCCGGTGCCCCAGCCCCACGGCTCGTAGACGGTCCACAGAGGCATGTGAGCGTACACAACGATCGGCATGCTCGCCGACCGGCCCTTCAGATCCTGCTCGAGCCATTCGAGCTGGTCATGGCCGAGATTGCCGAGCCCGTTGGCTTTGAAGTTGAGCACGTTGATCAGGCTGACGAAGTGCACGCCGTGATGGTCGAAGCTGTAGTAGCCCCGGTTTTGCGAGGGTTTGCCGTAACGCGTGAAATACTCCGTAACATTCACGTCGGCGACGTCGTGCTCGCCCGGTGTGGTGTGGATCTCTGTTATCTTGAGCTGCGACAACAAGGATGCCGCCGTGTCGAACTCGGCGGGCTTGGAGAGGTGAGTGATATCCCCGGTATGGATCGCGAGGGGCGGCTTCTGGGGCATGGCATTGACCATGGCAATCGTCCGGGTCAGGGTGCCGGCGACGTCCGGATTGGCTTCCTTGTTGAAGCCGATGTGGGTGTCGCTGATCTGCAGGAAGAGCGGTAAGCCATTCTTGCCGGCGGGTGTGGCCGCGGCGGCGGAGGTCAGATCCAGCGCCGTGAGCACGCCCCCCGAGAGCGTGAAGAGCGTCCCGGCTCCTCCGTAGGCAAGACATTTCAGCGCCCCGCGGCGTCCCTGGTTGACGGAGTCTTGATTCGACATGCGGATTTCTCCTGTTCTCGTTGACACAACTACCGCAAACGATCGGGTCTCGCGGAGCTCTATTCCGTCGCGGTAAGCTGCGACTGCAAAGATTCGCGTTCCTGGAATAAAGCCGCACCTGCGGCGATCTACTGTGAATGGGCAAAGACGTGGATAAGCGTGCGCAACGATTTCGTGACCTCATCGAGCCCTTGTTGGACGACGCCTATACGTTCGCTCGCTACCTTGCGCGCGACGGGTCCGTGGCGGAGGACATTGTCCAGGAGGCCGCGCTGCGAGCATTTCGCCACGTCGATTCCTTGCGTGGCCGGGAGGCACGCGGATGGCTGCTCAAGATCGTGCGCAACTGTTTTTACGCCTGGCGGGAGAAAGCTGTGCAAACGAACCTGCAATCGCTTACTGGTGAGTCACCTGACAGTGATCTGCTGGGTATGACCCACGAAACAGACCAGGCGCAGCGGGACCTCGATCCGGAGCGTATCCTCGAACAGGCTGTGCAGTGTGAGGCGGTGCGGGAAATGATCGAAGCATTGCCCGTGCAATTTCGCGAGACTCTGGTGCTCCGGGAGCTGAATGATTGCTCGTATAAGGAGATCGCCGAGCTCACCGGGATGCCCATCGGCACCGTGATGTCGCGATTGGCGCGGGCCCGCGAGCTGCTGCGCAAGATGTGGCTCGAGCGCGCGGGCGTAACGGGAGCGATGTCATGAATTGCAAAGAAGCGCGCCGCTGGCTCGGCCCGCTGTTGGATGGTGAGCTGGATGCCAGGAATACCTCTGACCTCCAGGCGCATCTCGCAACATGCCCCGACTGCCAGCGGCACTACGAGGGACAGCAGATGCTTTCCTCCAACCTGCGAAACCCGGAGCTTCGTTATGCCGCTCCAGAGTCGCTGCGGCGGCGGATTGCCGCCGAAATAAACCAATCGGCTGCGACGGCAAGCAGCGGCGATCCGGCTCGGCAGGCGAGCCGTCGAGCGCCGTGGCTGCTGTGGGCCGGCTGGCCTGTGGCGGTGGCCGCGAGCGGCCTGTTGGCGACGGTGTTGCTACAACAGCGCTCTTTCGAAGCGAATGCGATTGTTGCAGCGCATGTGCGCTCCTTGCAGGCCGACCATCTGAATGATGTGCTCTCGACCGACCGTCACACCGTGAAGCCCTGGTTCGCGGGCAAGCTGGACTTCTCCCCTCCGGTGCCCGATCTCGCCGCCGACGGCTTCGAGTTGGTTGGTGGCCGACTGGATTATCTGCGCCACGAGCCGGTTGCCGCGGTGATCTACCGCAAGCATGGTCATATCATCAACGTGCTGTCGAGCCCGACGGGCCGCGAGCTCGAAGGCTTGCCCCACATCGAGCGGCTGCGCGGCTATTCGCTGCGCGCCTGGCACCAGGGCGGATTGGATGTGGCGGCCGTGTCCGACATCGACCCGAAAGAGCTCGCCAGATTGGAGCAAGCATACAGCGCGGCGCCACCACCTGCCGCCGAGCCCGCAGGCTAGCGTCCCGCGGGAAGTGGGACCCGTGAGTTGCGCGGGCGGGCACGCACTTCCTCGAGGAACTTCAGCAGCAGATCGAGGCCGCGTGTTGGTTTTTTCAACCGATGGCTCACCAGGTAGAAGTACCGTTTCAGGGCGGGCAGCTCGGTGGGTGGCGCGACGAGCACGCGCGACTGCAGCAGATCCGCCACGACGTACTGTGACAAGCAGGTGATGCCCAGCCCGCTGGCCGCCGCGCGCTTGATCGCCTCCGGATTGCCGAACTCGATGCCCGCCCGCAGGTGATGCAAGTGGGGCACCAGCAGCTGGGTGACGATCTCGCGCGTGCCGGAGCCCGGCTCGCGTAACAACCACGTTGCCTTGCTGAGCGTGTCATTTGAGATGGTACGCCGGCCGCGTGGCACTATCGGGTCATTCGCCGCGGCGACCACTACCAACTCATCCTCCAGCCAGGGCCGCACGACCAGATCCGGCTCGTGACAGGGACCCTCGATCAAGCCGAGATCCAACTCGAACGAAGCCACCCGCGAGGCGATGGCCGAGGTGTTGGCGACGGTCACCTGCACATGCCAGTTTTCCCGCGCCCGCTCCGGCAGGCTGGCGCGAAAGCCCGCCAAAACACCCGGGAGAAGATAGTTTCCGATGGTGGTGCTCGCACCGATACGCAGCGTGCCGATCTGGGAATCCCGATCGAGCGCCCAACGCTCTATCCAACCCGCCGCGTCCAGCAGATCCCGCACCTGCGGGAGGAGCGCGCGGCCATTGTCATTGAGTTGCAGCCGTTTGCCCACCCGGTCGAAAAGCTGCAGCTCCAGGAGTCTTTCCAGCTCGTTGATGGCAGCGCTGGTTGCGGACTGTGATAGAGCGATCGCCTCCGCGGCGGCAGCCGTACTGCCACTCTCGGCGACGACACTGAAGATCTGCAACTGCCGCAGCGTGAGTCGTAGCGTGCTCATGGGGAGATATCCTCGAATCAAACGATAGAATAGGTAGATCCTACAGTAATTATCCGTTGGATTGCTTGATCGGCGCTGTCTAGAGTGGGCGGCAACGGACCACTCAAAGGAACGTCATGGGCCAGTTGCGCTTCGTGCCGGGACTCCTTCTCACTGCGGCGGTGGCGGCAATCGCCATCCGCGTCGGCTCCAGCGACTGGCTGCAGGCGCACGGGATGAGCGCGCTTACCGTGGCCATTGTTCTGGGCATCGTGCTCGGCAACACGGTCTATCCGTCTGTTGCGGCCACCAGCGGCGCGGGCGTCGGGCTCGCGAAGCAGACGCTGCTACGGCTGGGCATCATTCTCTACGGGCTGCGGTTGACATTGCACGACATCGGCCAGGTCGGCCTCGCCGGTGTTCTGATCGATGCGGTGTTGTTGAGCTCGACTTTCGCCCTCGCTCTCGTACTGGGCACGCGTGTGTTCGGACTGGATCGCCCGACCGCGATGCTCATCGGTGCGGGCAACGCGATCTGTGGGGCCGCCGCGGTCATGGCCACCGAGCCGCTGCTACGAACCCGATCCGAGCAGGTCACGGTTGCCGTTTCGACCGTTGTCATCTTCGGTACGTTGGCCATCTTTCTGTATCCGGCTCTTTACGAGCTGAACCTGCATTGGCACCTGCTGCCGGCCGGCTCGAAGGCATTTGGCATCTACGCGGGCTCGACGATCCACGAAGTGGCGCAAGTGTTTGCCGCCGGGAATTCCATCAGCGCCGCGACCGCGGATACGGCCGTCATCACCAAAATGGTGCGGGTCATGATGCTGGCGCCTTTCCTGCTCGCCATCTCGGGTTACCTGGCGCGAACGCAAAGCGGCGCCAGGACCACTGGCACCAGCAAACTGCGCTTGCCATGGTTCGCGTTCGCCTTTGTTGCCGTGGTCCTCTTCAACTCGCTCGATCTGCTGCCACACCCGCTCGTGGCTGCCACGACCAATACGGATACGTTCCTGTTGGCCATGGCGATGGCAGCGTTGGGATTGACGACGCATCTTTCGGCCATCCGCCGCGCGGGCGTGAAGCCCATGCTGTTGGGTGCGGTCCTGTTCATCTGGTTGGTAGTCGGTGGCGCCGCGATCAACAGCGTGTTCTGCGGTGGTAACATGGAGGCATGGGTGCGATAACTCCTCAGGCGCTGCTGGCATGGGCAGCGTTCGGTTACCTCTTGCTACGGGGCCTGCGCTATTTGTTGGGCGCACGCCTTTACCTGACGAGTGCCTTGCGCGAAGTCCGCTTGCGGCCCGTCTCGCGCGAGCAGATCGATCCCGGGGAGTTGCGGCTGCTGAGGCTGTTGGACGCGGAGCTGGCTACCGCCGGCTTTCGCCACCTCGGCTTCGGACAGATCACGCCAATGCTGACGCATTACGGCGCGCCCCTGCCGATGAGCATCTATATGAACGAAAAGCTGCCCGGCTATGCGTTCGTGCGCCGGCATTGGGCCCCCGAATACGGCCTGCTGGTGGAGCTCGAGATCAGAACGGACCTCGGTGAGCGAGAGCAGATGGTCACGCTGAACACGCCGTTCTCGGGTGCGGGCGCACCCCCTGATATGCGTATTGAAGGCTATGCGGGCTTATCGGTGAGCGAGCTCGTCGAGCGTCACAAGGCGCGTCTCTCTATGGAGCCCACCACCGGCACGGCGGAGGAGGCGAATCTGGAACGGCTCTTTCATCGTGTCGAGGCGGATGTGAGAGCGGTGCGGGCCTTTTACAGAGCGCGTAAATGGACCGTCTCGACAAGGGATCCGGCACTGGATCGCTTTACCTTGCGGGGCGCCTTCGCTCTGACTCATAACTCCCAGAAGCTGTTCGGCGCCCGCCCGCCGCCGCGTACGACCCAAGCCGTGGTCGCGTCCATCCTGCCGCCCATCTCTTTTGAAGAGCAGCGTACCCTGCGGATCGAAGCGGATCTGCACGACACACTGCAGGTCGCCGAGTACCCGCAAGCCGCGCCCGGGATCCCCTGGCCGCTTCTGACAGCAATCATGCTGACCGCATTGGTGTCGTTCGCGGCAATGACCTGGCTCTGGAATGCTTATGTCGCGGCATTGATTCTCGCTGCCGTGACTTTACATGAGGCAGGTCATGCCTTCGCCATGCGCGCGCTCGGCTACCGTGACGTGCACGTATTCTTCATCCCGTTGCTTGGCGCGATGACTGTCGGGAGGCCGGTCGCGACCTCGGTGCGCAATCGTCTCCTGGTGTTGCTGGCCGGTCCGCTACCGGGATTGTGGCTCGCGGTGTTGTTGCTGGTGATCGAGCATGTCTGTGGTCCGATGCGCTTGCTGCACATTTCGGCGTTGACACTGCTGATTCTGAATGGTTTGAACCTTCTGCCCTTCACGCCGTTGGATGGAGGTAGGGCGTTGGAAGCCCTCAGCCGGCCCGAGAGTGCCTGGCGGTGGGGCGTGCATGCCGCCAGCGCAGCGGGTCTGCTTGGCCTGGCGGCTTACACGCGCGATCCGCTGCTTACGGTTTTGGGCGTGGTCTGGATCGCGCTGTTGCCGCAGCAGCTACTGAGTTATCGGTTACGCCGGGCGGTAGCCGCCGAGGTCAGCGACCGAACGGATTTCCGCAGCGTTGTCAGGGCGACTCTCGAGGTAATGACCATGCCGCGCTATGCGCGCATTCGTGCGCCGACCAGACAGATCACCGCGCGCACGATCGCACGTCTATTCGCTGAATCTACCGCAACATCGGGCGATCGCATCTGGGGTGCGATCGCTTACGCCGCGGCATGGATTCCGGTGATCGCCGCAGCCATGTTGTGGTCGAGGCCTGGCTGACCCCCCGGGCGCGCTCAGTCGGCAGGCGTCTTGAACACGCGTGCAAAAAAACCCGCGGTGGCTCGATCGGCGCGCACCCAGCTCGCGCTGCGCAGAAAGCCGTGAATCTCGTTTGGAATCACGAGCTCCTCGAACGGGACCTCGTGCATGCGGAGGCGTTGGACGAGATCAACCGTTTGTTGGAACCATACGTTGCGATCGTCGTCACCGTGGATGAGTAAGACGGGTGATTTCCAGGTATCGACACTGGCATCGGGAGACGACTCCCAGGCAACCTTGAGTGCCTCCTCGCGGTCGCCCTTCTCGAAGCGTGTCAGCTGACGGCCCGCCAGCTCATCCATCAAGCGCGACCAGTCGTGCACGCCATGGAGATCGACTCCGGCGGCGAACAGGTCGGAATTACGAGCGAGCGCGAGTGCCGTCAACAGTCCGCCGTAAGAGCCGCCCCAGATGCCGATCCGCTGCGGATCTATCCCCGGCAGCATCTGGAGGAAGCGTCCGCCGGCCACGATGTCCTGGTATTCGGCGGCGCCCCGCCACTCGGCATGCTCGGGCTGTTGGAAAGCCCTGCCATAGCCGATACCGAGGCGATAGTTCACCGCCAGCACCACGAAGCCGTGTGCGGCGAGATACTGATTCACCGCGTAGGCGTTGCTGTAGTACTGCATGTAGTGCCAACCGAGCAGCATCTGACGCGGCGGCCCGCCGTGTACGAAGACGATGCCGGGCCTTGGCGGGTTTTTTCCCGCTGGCGCGCTCTTGCTCTCGAAGAGCTGGCCATGAACGACCATTCCATCCGCGGCTTTGAACGTCACGGGCCGCGGTGTCAGGAGTTGGGCAGTGGAAAAATCCGCCGGGACCGTGCCGGCGGCCAGAGCCTTGCGCCGCTGTCCATCGAGATCGATGACACCGATCGATGGAGGTTGTTGGGCGGTGGCCGAGACGAAGGCGACCGTGTGATCACTGGCGATCACCGGTGCCCATTCGAGGGATTCGCCGGAGGTCAATGGCGTGGCTGCCGGGCGATCGACCGGGACGCGGAACAAGTGGCGACGGTCACCATCGCCCGAGGTGGTGCCGGTGTTGGCGTCATAGATCATGAAGCGACGGTCGCGGCTTTCGCTGACATGCTCGACCATGAAAGCGCCTGGCGTAAGCAACAGGGGCGTCCCCCCGGAGGCCGCAATCGAGTACAGATGCGGCCAGTCATCGACATAGGAAAGGAAAACCAACCGGTCAGCGGCCGCCCAGTACAGGTTGGCCTCCCCTTGTACGTCTGGGTAGGAGCCAGCGAGCGTGTTCGGGCTTTGCCAGAGGAGATGCGCAGAATCGTCGGCGGTAGCAGCGACCCAGAGCGACCACGGCTGCGGGGTTTGCTTCAGTATCGGTTGCGGCGGACCGCCCTCGCCGGGGCGCCGCACGAACGCGATACGCCGACCGTCGGGAGACCAGCGCGGCGAGAGGTCCCTGTCGGTGGAGGGCGCCAGATAACGCAGCGGCGCGTCTTTGGCGGTGAAGACGCCGATGAAGGAATGGTCGCCGCGGTTGGACACGAAGGCGAGCTGGCTGCCGTCGGGCGACCAGCGTAGATCGCTGTCCTTGCCGCGATCGAAGAACAGCTGCTCGGGCTTGCCTTGCCCGTCGAGCCCTGCTGTCCAGACATGGTCATCCTTGGTGTAGGCAAGCTGACCACGCGAGGAAATCGCTGGCGTGTCGCCTTCCGCGACCTTCTGCGGCACGCCGTCAGCGTTCAACGGGACAGTCCAGATGGTGACTACCGGCTGTTCGGCCGACGCTGTTGGGTCGGGGGCCAGATTGCCTTCCGCCGGCCAGTTGGCGTCGTGATCGCCGCCGCGCACATAGACGAGTCGCGTGCCATCCGGCGAGAAGGTGAGCTGTGTTATCTCCTGGCCATCGTCTGCCGTGTAATGCGTGAGTTGCACGGGCGAGAAGTCAGGCCCGTGCGCGAACCACACATTGCGCACACCCTCGAGATCGCGCACCCACGCAATGGCGTCGCCCCGCTCCGCTGCCGCGAGCTCCGTCGCATAGGGATAATGGAGCACCTGCTCCATGGTGAAAGTCGCCCGTGGCGCGGAATATCCGGCCATGGGGCTCAGGACGAGAGCCAGGAGAACGCGGGTGAGTGTGCCAGCCTTGCGCATGGGCAGTGCCTCCAAGTTGCCGATCTGGCAAGTCTAGCCGCTCGGCCCTGCGGGTGTCCCGCTCGCCCCGGATCCATTGTCGGTAAGCCGCGCGGTCGCGTACGATCTCACCATGGCATCGAGCCTGGCTGGAAGTCCTACGGTCGCTGCGCCATCCCGGCGGGCGTTCTGGAGCATTGCCGTCCTGGTGCTGTTGTTTGGCGCCTACCTCGGTCTCAACAGTTTCATCAACCAGCCGCCCCACGTCGCCGGATGGAAGCCGTTCGTATGGGAACTCAGCAGTGTGGTGGTGATCGCCGGGCTCGTCCCCTGCGTCATCCGCTTCGAGACCCGATTCCGGGTCGATGCCCGGCCGCGCGGGAGGATCATTCTCTTGCATGCGGCTGGTGCCCTGGTGTTCTCCGCCGTACACACCACGGGCATGGTGTTATTGCGTAAGCTCATCTATGTCGGTTTCGGCGCCCGTTACAACTTTGGCAACGTGCTCATCCAGGGCTTCTACGAGTTGCAGAAGGACCTCGTCACCTATCTGGTCATCCTGGTCGCGGTGTTTGCCTGGAGGGAGTTTCGTGTGCGGCGCGCCGGGGAGTTGCGGGCGATCGAGCTTGCCGCACAGCTGAGCGAAGCGCGCTTGCATCATCTAACGGCGCAGATGGAGCCGCACTTTCTGTTCAATTCACTGAATGCCATCTCCAATCGCATGCATGAGGACGTGGCGGCGGCGGACCGCATGATCACACAGCTCGCCGATCTCCTCAGGGCAGCCTACGAGTCCGATCGCGATGTGCTCGTGCCGCTGCAGCGCGAGCTGGGCTGGCTCAAGGGCTATGCCGGCATGATGTCAGAGCGCTTCCGGGGTCAGCTCACCTTCGAGATCGATGTCGAGGGCGGTCTGGATCTCGTTCTGGTACCGCGGCTGCTTTTGCAGCCGATCGTGGAGAATGCCATCAAACACGGGCTCGCGGAGGGTCATGGTTGGTTGCGAGTAGAAGTCCGGCGTAGCGGCAGCCGGCTCCAATACGTGGTGAGTGATGATGGCAAAGGGTTCCCCGGCACCCCTGTCTCCGGGGGCACGGGGCTTGCCAATATCTCGCGCCGGCTCGAGCTGTTGTTTCCTGGTGATCACAGGCTCGACTGCGGTTCGCGCGCGCCGCGGGGTGCCGTGGTCACCGTCAGTTTTCCGGTAATGGCGTGACGTACTCCGTCATACTCATCGACGATGAGCCGCCGGCACGCGCCAAGCTGGCGCGCTTCATTGCGGAGTTGCAAGACTTCCGGGTCGTAGCTGAGGCGGCCACAGTGGACGAGGGCATCGCGGCGGTGACAGCCGCGGTACCCGACGTGATTTATCTCGACATCCAACTCGGTACGCGCAGCGGCTTCGATGTAATCGATGGGGTGCATGGAGTCGGTGCGCCGTTGATCGTCTTCACGACCGCGTACTCCGAATATGCGGTGCGCGCATTCGAGGTGCAGGCAGTCGACTATCTCCTGAAGCCCTTCGATCGCGAGCGCTTCATGCGCAGCACCGAGCGGGTCCGGGCCGCGCTGGCGGAACCCGATCGTAGCGATCTGGAAGAGCGGGTGCGCCGTCTGCTGGCGCAGCTCCCCGGGCGCCCGGCAGCACCGCGGCAGATCCTCGTGCGTGAGTCGGACCGCGCTTTGTTCCTGTCGGTCGATGATATCCAGCGCGTATCCGCTGCGGGGAACTACGTCGAGGTGCACGCGGGTGGCAAAGTTCACCTGGTGCGCGAATCGCTCACCAGCTTCGTCGCGCAGCTCGATCCAGGCGAATTCATCCGGGTGCACCGCTCACACGTGGTGCGAATGAGCTTCATCGTCGAGCTGCGTCCCATGTTTCATGGGGACTATGAGCTCGTGCTCCGGGATGGCCAGAGAATGGCTTTGAGCCGGCGCTACAAAGCTCTATTGCCGCCCGCGATTCGCGAGCGGCTCTAGCAGCTCTGGCTCTGGCGCTGTTGGAGAAAGCGGCGCACGGCGGCATCGCGCTCGAGACCGATCGCAACTTCGTACGCTTCACGCGCCTCCGCGGTCGCGCCGCACCGCGTTAGCAGCTCGGCGCGGGCGGCCCAGTAAGGTTGGTATTCCGTCAGGCGCTTGTCCTCGGCCAAAGACTGCAGGATTTCCAGAGCGGCCATAGGTCCGGACACCTCGGCAACCGCGAGAGCGCGATTGAGAGCCACCACCGGAGAGCCGGACAGGGCCAGCAGCGCATCATACAACTCCATGACTGCCGGCCAGTTGGCATGCCCCTGCCGGCGCCGATGGACGTGCGCCGATTGCAGGGCGGCTTCGAGTTGATAGCGGCCTATCGCGCCCATCGAGCTTACGCGCACCAACAGCGTTTCCGCCGCATCGATCAGATCCCAGTTCCACGAGGTGAGGTCCTGGTCGGCAAGTGGGACGTAGTCCCCGCGGCCGTCGCGGCGCGCCGGCCGGCGGGCCTCGACGTAGAGCATGAGTGCGAACAACCCGAGCCCTTCGGGCTCATCGGGCAACGTCTGTGTGACCAGATGTCCCAGGTAGAGCGCTTCCTCTGCGAGGTCCCGGCGCGCCACATCCGTGCCGCCGGAGTCGGTCCAACCCTCCGAAAAAGCGGCATAGATGGCGTCCAGCACCGCCCCCAGCCTGGCGGGCAACTCCTGCCGGTCGGGGATGCGAAACGCAACGCCGGACTCGCGGATCTTGTCCTTCGCGCGCACCAGGCGTTGGCTCATGGCAGCCGGAGAAGTCAGGAAAGCGGAGGCGATCATCGCGGCATCCAGGCCCAGCAGGACTTGCAGGATCAACGGAGCGCGCACGCTCGCTTCAATCGTGGGATGCGCACAAGCAAACATCAGCGCGAGACGTTGGTCGGGGATTTCGATGTCGGTGGCCTCGCACATGGCTGCTTCCAACTGTTCGGCGAACAGCCGCAGCTGCTCGCCGGCAGTCTCGCCGGTGCGCCGCCTCCTGGCGAAATCGATCAGCTTGCGGCGGGCCGCAGTCAACAGCCACCCTTCCGGGTTCGACGGGCAGCCGTTGACGGGCCAGTCTGTGAGAGCCGAGGCAAATGCCTCGGAGAGCGCGTCCTCCGCCGAAGCGACGTCACGGGTGCGTGCCGCAAGGAAGGCGACGAGCTTGCCGTAGCTACGGCGCGCCACCGCGTCAGCTATCGTACGTGCCTGTTCGCCGCTTCGGCTGGAGGACATGGTTCAGACCGGCTTGTATTCGCTGTCCTGCGGGATCCACAGCGGCCGGATTTCCACCGTGCCATGGATGGAGGCAGGGCAGCGCGCGGCCCAGGCGATCGCCGCATCCTGATCCGGGACATCGATCAGGAAGTAGCCTCCAAGCTGCTCTTTCGTCTCCATGTACGGTCCGTTCAGAACCTGCGTCTTGCCGTTCGAGACGCGTACCGTGGATGCGGTCGAGGTCGGTTGCAGCCGACCGGAAGCCTGGAATGAGCCCGATTTTTTCAAAGCCTCCACGAAGGACATATAAGCCCCGTAGGTCTGTTTTTGCTCGTCCGGCGTCATCTTCAGGAATTGATTGACGTCCGCATAAGCCAGCAGCATGTATTGCATGTAAGTCTCCGACCTGGATGGCGGGCACCATGCTCCGCCACCCCCATGACGCGTGGATCAGGGCGATTTCGACAAGCAGGTCGTGAGCCGGTCGAGGTGGACAGCTGTGCCGTGTTCCCGGCTGCCAGCGCTCGTCGTGCCGTCGAGGAAGGCGACGTGCTCGGTGAAGCGGAGGTGGGTGCCTCTGCCCGCGGGCGAAAACTCCACCGTGACCAAAGACGTCGAGTGGTGTACCTCGCTCAGATGCATATCGAACACCAACACGATGCGACGCGCGGCGCTGAGCGCATGAAAGCGCGCCTGGTAAAGCGTCGTGCGCCCATTCTCAAAGCGGCCTTCGAGCAGCTCATAGCCACCCACTCGAAAGTCCATCTCGCGCCGGACCTCGTGCCATCCTTCTGGCCCGATAAACCAATGCGCTTTCGCGCTGACGTTGCTCCAGGCCTCGTACACACGCTCGGGGCTCGCTTTGTACGTGCGCTCGAGCGTGAATTGTCCATGACAAATGATGTCGCTCATTTCAGATAATCGCCCAACCGATCCAGGTGGGAATTCCATTCGTCGCGGCGCGCCTCGAGCCACCGCTCGGCCTGCGCCAGGGCGTTGGCATTCAGCCGGCAGGTGCGCGTCCGGCCGACTTTCTCGGTTCGTACCAGGCCACTGGCCTCGAGAATCTGCACGTGCTGCACGATCGCCGCGAGCGAGAGCGGCATGGGCTTCGCCAGCTCACTCACCGAAGCCGGCGCGCGGCCGAGCCGCTCGATCATGGCGCGGCGGGTGGGATCGGCTAATGCGTGGAAGACCCGATCGAGGTTGATGGCATTGTTAAGCACCCACTTGACTATCCTCGTGGCCGCAGGGAGAGTCAAGCCTCATCAGATGTTGTATCGCAGGCCCACCCCGGCGCTGCATCAGCAGTGCAAATGAGCAGTCCTGCTGCCAACGACGAGGCGGGATCCAGGTGAGTAAGCATGGCCCTTCCTTGAAGCTATACTCATGAAAACCAATCATGTGTAGCCGTTCCATTCGTAACAAATATTTCATCATCCTGGCCGCCGCCACCGCTCTGGGTGGCTGTGCGTCCACGAGCGCGCCGGGTACGCAGCACGGCCGAGTGGCGCAGCCGCGGACCGTTGCGGGGCCTATGTGTGGCCACCATCCCTTCGGCGAGAGCAAGGGCGGTGCGGTGGAGCGTGCTGTCACGCTGAAGTCGGCCGAGCCGGTGCCGATCGCCTTCGACGATCACCCCGGCGATGCCGGCTAGCTGCTGGTCCTCGACCATCCATTGGACCCTTTGCCGCCGGAGATCGCCCGCATTCGCCGGGGCATCGTCAAGCGCTTCACCGGCAAGTTCATCAAGGACGGCATGGTCGCCTGGTCGGGGCTGGACCTCGAGCGCCTGGTGGCGGTCTCGGTGGAGCGGCGCGTGTTTGATATCCGGGCTCACCTGTCGCGCCAGGTCCCCGATCCGGTCTTCAGACAGACCGAGCAGCTCGTGTTCGCGCGGAAATGGACTGACGGGCAGCGGATCGAACTGGAGGTCGTGCAGGTCTTTCCCATCACCCTGGCCGAGGCGCAGCTGTTCGTCTGCGCCGCCAACCCTGTCTGGGCAGACAAGAAGCCCTTGCCTGACGAGGACGATCCGAGCGGTGAGATGTCCGCCGGCGTGACCGACGTGTTCCTGCTCGATCGTCGGGAGGAGCAGGACGTGTCTTACAAATACAGCAAGACCGTCTACATGACCCAGAATCTCGCTGCCGTTCTCGGCGGCATCTGGCAGCACGCACCGCAAGGACCGACCTGGTGATCGGGGCCACGTGGCCTCTGCTCCTCGGCATGGGCGTGCTCATGTTGGGGGCGGGACTGCAGGGCACGCTGTTGGGCTTGCGCGCCACCCTCGAGGGATTCCCTCCTCCGGTGACCGGCCTCATCATGTCGGGTTACTACGTGGGTTATCTGGCCGGCACGGCGGCAGCGCCGCGCATGCTGCGCCGGATCGGTCATATCCGCGTTTTTGCCGCGCTGGCGGCGGTGGCGTCCGCGACCATTCTGGTTCAGGCGGCGTTCGTCGAGCCGTTCGTGTGGGTCGTCATGCGCCTGACTTCCGGAGTTTGCTTCGCCGGCATCTACGTGGTCGCCGAAAGCTGGCTCAACGACCGCGCCAGCCCTGCGAACCGCGGCCGTTTGTTGGCCGTCTACATGCTGGTTCTGTATATCGGCTTGGGCCTGGCGCAATTTCTCATCATTCTGGCGACCCCCAACACCACGACGCCGTTCATGCTGGTCTCGGTGTTGATCTCACTTTCGCTGGTACCGATCGTGGTCTCCGCGCAGCAGGCGCCGCAGCCGCTGGTGCCCCGCAAAGTCCGCTACCGCGACTTGTATCGCAACTCGCCGCTCGGCGTGGTCGCGGTGTCGGTTTCCGGGATGATCTCGGCGATCGTTTTCTCGATGGGCCCCGTGTATGGCCGTTTGCGTGGCTTGAACAACAGCGGTATCGCCACCTTCATGGCGGTCAGCATTCTCGCCGCGGTGTTGACGCAGTATCCGGTGGGGCGACTCTCGGACCGCATGGATCGCCGCACGGTGATAGCCGCCGCCTGTACCGTTGCGACGCTGGTCGCCGCGAGCATCGTCGGCTGGGGGGCCTTGCCGCATCCCATATTCCTCTTACTGTCGGCTTTGTTCAGCGGCTCGGCCCTGACGCTCTACTCACTTGCCGTCTCGCATGTGAACGACAAACTCGAGCCCGCACAGATGGTCGCCGCGAGTAGCGCGCTCTTGCGGCTGAACGGCGCCGCCGCAGCGCTCGGGCCCGTCTTGGCGGGAAGTTTGATTTCGGCGTTCGGCCCGTCCGCCTATTTTTCGATGCTCGCGACGTTGACGGGTACCCTGACGATCTACGACCTGTGGCGCAAGATACGTCGCAAGCCTGTGCCGCCGGAGCAGAAAGGGCCCTTCATCAGTGCTCAGCCACAGGCAATGACCGGGCAGGCGATGACTGGGCAGATTGAAGCACCCGGCACCAGGCGTTGAAGACGGCATCGACTGTGATCTGATCCACGCGTACCGATTCGGGCGGTCCGCCGACCCCGACGACGGGTGAGTCGGACGGGCTGCGCGGCAGCCAGAAGCGCTGGGCCCCGGCTCCATACATCACAACCAACGGCAGCCCCAACGCTGCGGCCGCGTGCGCCGGTCCAGTATCCACCGAGATCATGCTGTGAGCGGCTTCGCACAAGGCGAACAATCGCCGCAATCCAACACCGGCCGTGACCACGGCATCGAGGTTTACGGCTGCCCGGACCTCATCCAACATCTTCATTTCTTCCTGCGTGCCCCGCAGCATGAGCAAGGCATCGGGCATGCGCTCGTGCACCTTGTGCAGCAACTCCACCCAGCGCGCCAGCGGCCATGCCTTGTCGTCGGTGTTGAGTCGCCGCCAGCGCCCGCGCCGCCGGCTCATGCTACGGTGGTTGCCGGGCTGGATCATGATGATCTTGCGGCCCGCCCAGCCGCGACTGCGTAGCCACGCCTCCAGGTCCGCGCGATCCTCATCGACCACACAAAGCCGTGGTGCCCAGGCCAGCGAGTTTTCCGGGGCTGGATAGTCCGCGGCCTGGAGTGCCGCGGGGGTTTGTTTCCCGAAATGAATGAGCCGATCCACGGAGTGATGGAGCGTGCCCGGGATCTCGCCGATGAACAGGCAACGTGCCGGATCGATTCGGCTGAAGGCCAGCATCCGCCGGATACGCGGGAGTTGGCGGTAGTGATGCTCGCAGATGTAAATCGGGCCAGGATGACTGTCGCGCAGGGCACGCGCAACTTGCGGCCATTGACGGGTCAGCGGGAAGGGGAAATGGCTCCCAAACGACCATACGCGGCTGACGTCGGGATTGCCTACGAACACCCCGCTGGTCCACGTGCCGACGCCCACGACCTGACAAGGCCGCCCATAGCGTCTATGGAGAAAGTTCAGGAGCGCGGTCGTCATGACCATGTCGCCCAGACGGGCGAAGTAGAGCACGGTCGATTGCAGGGGCGGCGCTTTGAATGGAATGACGAGGTCGTTGTTCAAGCGGCAGCGCGGCGGTGCGGACTTCGAGCCGATGGGGCTGGTACAGGCAGCGTACTCTGGCAGAATCCGGGGCAAAAGTCGCCCCATACCGGGGCCAGAAGCGAGCGCGACATATGTCCACCCAGACTCCTCCGAGCGCCGAATCGTCCAAAAGGCGCAAGGTCACGACGGCCCGGCTCGCTGAAATGAAAGCCCGCGGCGAGAAGATTGCGATGCTTACCGCGTACGATTTCATGTTTGCCCGCATTCTGGACAATGCCGGCATCGACGTGGTGCTGGTTGGCGACAGTGCCGCGAACGTCATCCATGGGTTCGAGACCTCCGTGCCCATCACGCTCGATCAGATGATCTCGCACGCTGCCGCGGTCGTGCGCGGTGTGCGCAGGGCCCTGGTTGTCGTGGATATGCCGTTCGGCTCCTATCAGGGCAACAGCACACTGGCGCTCGAGAGCGCAGTCCGGGTGATGAAGGAGTCGGGTGCCCACGCGGTGAAGATGGAGGGCGGGGAATTCATCATCGACAGCGTGAAGCGGATCGTGTCGGCGGGAATCCCCGTCATGGGACATCTGGGCCTGACACCGCAATCGATCTACAAGTTCGGCACCTATGTCGTTCGTGCCACGACGGACGAGGAGGCGGAACAACTGGTGCGCGATGCCCGCCTCCTGCAGGAGGCGGGCTGCTTCGCCATCGTGTTGGAAAAGATTCCGGCGCAGCTGGCCGAGCGGGTGGCGAAAATGTTGACCGTCCCGATGATCGGCATCGGCGCCGGCGCGGGCGTGGATGGCCAGGTGCTGGTCGTGCACGACATGCTGGGCATCAATGTCGAGTTCTCGCCGCGGTTCGTGCGGCACTACGCGAGCCTCCACGACATCATGAAAGATGCCTTCGAGCGCTATATCATCGATGTGAAGGCGGCCACGTTTCCCAACAGCGACGAGAGTTACTAGGCTCCTAGGTCGCCGTGTCGTTGGAGTAGCGCCAGGCGCGCTCGAAAGGCAAACGCCACGCGCGCGGGGCGATGAGCTGGTGAATGGAGTTCGGTCCCCAGGAGCCGGGGGCATAGACTCGCACCGGCGGTGGCGCTTCGAGCAGCGGAGTCGAGACTTCCCACAAGCGCTCGATGCCTTCGGCGGTGTTGAATAGCGTGTGATCGCCGCGCATGGCATCCAGTATCAACCGCTCGTAGGCCTCGAGCACCTCGCCGACGAAGCCCGTGTCGCGCATCGCGAACTGCATGCTCAACTTGTCGAGCCGCATGCCCGGGCCGGGGCGCTTGCCATAGAAGGAGAGCGACAGCTTCGAGGAGTCGGCGAGGTCGAATGTCAGGTGGTCGGGGCCTTGGGTGCCGATGCCCGAGCCGGGCGGGAACATGCTGCGCGGCGGCTCGCGGAAGGCGATGGAGATGATCCGCTGGCCTTCGGCCAGCCGTTTCCCGGTACGCAGGAAGAACGGCACGCCGGCCCAGCGCCAATTGTCGATGCTGCATCTGAGAGCCACGAAGGTCTCCGTGTCCGATTCCCGGTCGATCCCTTCTTCCTTGCGATAGCCCTGGTATTGCCCGCGCACCACGTCGGCGGGCTGGATCGGCACCAGACTGCGGAAAACCTTGTTCTTTTCCTCACTGATCGGTCTGGGCTCGAGCGAGGTGGGGGCTTCCATTGCCGTGAAGGCGAGGATCTGGAACAAGTGGGTGACCACCATGTCGCGATACGCGCCGGTGGCTTCGTAGAAGCCGGCTCGCTTGCCGAGCCCCAGGGTCTCAGGGACGTCGATCTGGATGTGATCGATGAAGTTGCGGTTCCAGATCGGCTCGAACAGACCGTTGGCGAACCGGAAGGCCAGAATGTTCTGGGCCGCCTCCTTGCCGAGGAAATGATCGATACGGAAGATCTGCTCTTCGTCGAAGACCTCGTGCAGCCTGGCATTGAGCGCCACCGCGCTCTGCAGGTCGGTGCCGAAGGGCTTCTCCATGATGATGCGTGATCCCTTCACCAGTCCGGCTTCCGCCAACAGGCGCACGGCTGGCAAAGCGGCGCTGGGCGGCACGCTGAGGTAGTGAAGCCGCCGGCTTTCCCCGCCGATCGCCTTTTCCGCTCTTTCCACAGCCGCTCTCAGCGCCGGGGCCCCTGACTTGAGCGGCACATATTCGAGGCATGCGGAGAAGATCTCCCAATCGGCATCGGTGACCTTGTGGGTCGAGAACTCATCGAGCGCGGCACGCGCGATTTTGCGGAAGGCGTCCGTGTCCAGGTCCTCGAGGGAGACGCCGACGATCCGGCAAGCCGGGATGAAGCCGACACAGGCGAGCCGGAACAGTCCCGGGAGCAACTTGCGGTGTGCCAGGTCTCCCGTTGCACCAAAGAGGACCACGACCTGAGGAAAGCGCGGTCCAACTCCTGGAGGAACCTTTGTCATACGTCTCTAGACCTCGATGCCCTGCGACTTCAGGTACTCGTCATAGCTCCCGTTGAAGTCGGCAATGCCGCCGTCCGGCTGGAGCTCGATGATGCGCGTCGCCAGGGCGTTGACGAACTCGCGGTCGTGCGAGACGAACAGCAGCGTCCCGGGATACTTTTCCAGGCCGATCTGCAGCGACTCGATGGTCTCCATATCCATGTGGTTGGTCGGCTCATCCAGCAGCAACACGTTCGGGCGCAGCAGCATCAGCTTGCCGTAGATCATGCGGCCCTTCTCGCCACCGGAGAGCACATGGACCGACTTGCGCGTCTCCTCGCCGGAAAACAGCAGCCGTCCCAAGGTGGCGCGCACGATCTGGTCGCTATCAGCTCTACCGGCCCATTGTGACATCCAGTTGAACAGATCGGTCTTTTCCGCGAACTCCGCTTGCGGGTCCTGTGGCATGTAGCCGCGCTCGGCGTTTTCCACCCACGTGATCGTGCCGGCCGTCGGCGTCAGCTCTCCGGCCAGAACGCGTATGAGCGTCGTCTTGCCGATACCGTTGGGACCGATTATCGCGACGCGCTCGCCGGCTTCCACCTGGAAGTTGATGTTGCTCAGAACGTCGCTGTCGGCGCCCGGGTAGCGAAAGCGCAGCCCTTCCACTGTAAAGGCCGAGCGGTACAGCTTCTTTGCCTGCTCGAAGCGGATGTAGGGATTCTGGCGGGAGGACGGGCGCACCTCCTCTATCTTGATCTTCTCGATGGCCCTGCGGCGCGAGGTCGCCTGGCGCGCTTTGGAAGCGTTGGCCGAGAACCGACGGACAAACTCCTGCAGGTCGGCAATGCGGTCTTTCGCCTTCGCGTTGGCGGCTTCCACCCGCGCGCGTGCCTGCGCTGAGGCCAGCATGAAGTCGTCGTAGTTGCCGGGGTAGATCTTCAGCTGCTGGAAATCGAGGTCGGCAATGTGGGTGCAGACCTGGTTCAGGAAATGACGGTCGTGGCTGATGATGACCATCGTGGCGTCGTAGTCGTTCAGCACGCCTTCGAGCCAGCGGATGGTGTTGATATCCAGGTTGTTGGTCGGCTCATCCAACAGCAGCACGTCGGGCTTGGAGAACAGCGCCTGCGCCAGCAGTACGCGCAGCTTCAGGCCCGGCGCGACCTCGCGCATGGGGCCGTTGTGGAGCGCTTCGGGAATGCCGGCGCCGGTAAGGATGCTGGCCGCCCGCGCCTCGGCGTCGTAGCCGCCGTACTCCGCGAACTTCCCTTCCAGATCCGCGGCCTTCATGTAGTCCGCATCGGTCGATTCAGGGTCGGCATAGATGCGGTCGCGCTCCTGCATCGCCTGCCACATCTCGATATGTCCCTGCATGACTACGTCCAGCACACGCTGGTCCTCGTAGCCAAACTGGTTCTGGCTGAGCTTACCCAGCCGCAGGCCGGTCTGGAGCATCACATCCCCGGCGCTTTGGTCCAGCTCGCCGCCGAGGATTTTCATCAGCGTCGACTTGCCGCAACCGTTGGCGCCGATCAGGCCGTAACGATTGCCGTCGGAGAACTTGACGGTGACTTGTTCGAAGAGCGGTTTTGCACCAAATTGAACCGCAACATTGGAAGTAGAAAGCATGCCTGTCCAGTAAATAAAAGCGCGTTTGACCCTGGCCACGCTTGCGTCGCCGCAAGGCAGCTTGGAAGGGGGTGAAATGGTGGAGGCGGGTATTGTAACGCAGATGTCGGTTTGCGGTCCGGACCGGCGTCTATAGGACAGATGCCCAGAAAGCCCAAGCTGGAGAGATGCCATGGCGGCCGCAACCCCGGATACGGATCACGAGCTCTCGCGAAGCTGCATCGTCGATGCGCCACCTGAAAAGGTCTTCCAGGCCTGGACCGATCCGGCACTGCTGCAGCGGTGGTTCGCGAGCCGGCCGGGAATCACCTCCATGGTCCTTACGCTCGAAGACCATGGTGGCAGGTCGAAATACACCGCGCGCGTGCGCGGCGAATCTTCCGATCAGCTGGAGGCGCTCGTCGCCGAGCTTTGAACCGCACCCAGTTCCCGACGGATGCGCTGCATGGTGTAGCCGATGTATTCGGGCTTCAGATCCACGCCAATCGCGCTCGAGCCGCGCGACAGGGCGGCGATCATGGTCGTGCCCGAGCCGACGAAGGGATCGAGCACCACACCGCCCCGGGGACAGCCGCAATCGAGGCAGCGGTGGACCAGCTCGATAGGGTAGGGCGCGAAGTGCGCTCCGGGATTGTCGGGGCGGGCAACGATTTTCCAGACGTCTTCCTCGCCAACGAGCCCCGGACGATGAAACCAGTAACGCACGCTCTTTGAGAACAGAAAGACGTACTCGTAGGTGCGCCAGGGGCGATCGTGCGCCGTCGGCTCGGGCAGAGAGGCTGGGCGCTGCCAGATGATGGAGCTGCGCAAGGTCCAGCCGTCGTCCTGGAGGGCGAGTGCGACTCGCCACGGGATGCCAATGAGCGACTTCCGCGGCAGACCGAGGCCGGGGCCGTCCACCGCGCGCAGGTGCCGCCTCATCATCTCGCGGCCGTTGTGTTTGTGATCGTGCCCGTGCGGCCGGCCCTTGGCGGAGTAGTAGGTATCGCCCAGGTTGAGGAAAAAGGTGCCGGCGGGTTTGAGAGTGCGGCGTAGCTCGCCGAACGCACGCACGAGCGCCGCCACATAGTCGTTGATGGTGCGCTCGTGTCCGATCTGACCCGGGACATCGTAGTCACGTTGCCAGTAGTACGGCGGACTGGTCACGACACAGTCGACCGAGGCCGTCTGGATCTCGCGCAGTGCGAAAGCAACATCGCCCGTGAGTACTGTCCACGAACGACTCCCCGCGGTAACGCCTGTCACCGCGGCGATGCGCGCTGCATCTTCCGGCCGACTGTCCGGCTGCATGCGATCGAGAGTAGCAGCAGCCCGGGGGCTGCGTCGTGGGTCTCGGCCTAGAGAAAATCGCCAAAATCAGCCTTGCGCCTTTCGGCCAGGCGGGTTTTTTCCCATCATAGGTCTGTCAAAAAGAAGACCGAGGATGGCGCGAGAATGCTCTTCCAGCGACTTGGGTCGCTCACCGCAGTATTGCTGTTCACAGTCGGTCGCAGCGCACTGGGGGCGCAGATCAGCCAGAGTGAGTCCCAAAGCGTGGACGTGGTGACCGTCACGGCGACCCGCATACCGATGTCCTCGTACAATGTGCCGGCCGCGATCAGCACGGTACCCGCTTCGCAGTTACGCAATGACGCGCTCGGGGTGAATCTCGCCGACGATATCGGCACGGTGCCTGGACTGTTGGCCCGCAATCGCAACAACTATGCGCAGGACCAGCAGATCTCCATCCGCGGTTTCGGCGCGAACTCGACGTTCGGTATTCGTGGCGTGCGTGTCTACCAGGATGGGCTGCCGGCCACCGGGCCCGACGGGCAGGGTCAGGTGTCACAATTCAACCTGGATTCGGCCGGGCGGGTCGAGATTCTGCGCGGACCGTTCTCCGCCTTGTATGGCAACTCCTCGGGCGGCGTCATCCAGATCTTCACCGCCGATGGGAGCGGACCGCCACAACTGCGGACCGGTTTTCTCTACGGCAGCTTCGGTGAGCTGCGCGCGAATGCGAATTTCTCGGGCGCGCAGGGCCCGCTCGCCTACAACCTCGACTACACGCACTTCTCGATCGCGGGGTTTCGTCCCCACAGCAGCGCCAAGAACGAATCCTTCAATGCAAAGATCGGCTTGGCGGTCAACGACTCGAGCAAGCTCACGCTCGTGACCAACGTGATCGCGCGCCCCGATGCCATGGATCCGCTGGGGCTCACCCCCGCGCAGTTCGCAGCCGATACCAACTCCACGGACCCGGCCGCCACCCAGTTCAATACACGCAAGAGTCTGCAACAGCAGCAGGGTGGTCTGATCTACGACCTGGCCATCAGCGAGGCGCAGTCGCTGCGTGTGTCGGGTTACCTCGGGCATCGCATCGTGGAGCAATACTTGTCGATTCCTCCGGGCGCGCAGGCCGCGCCGACGAGCTCCGGCGGTGTCGTGCATCTCAATCGCAACTATGGCGGCGCGGATGCGCGCTGGTCCTGGGAGGGCTCTTTGGCAGGGGCGCCGCTCACTTGGGTCGTGGGCGCGACCTATGATCGTCAGAACGAGCTCCGCCGCGGCTATAACAACTTCGTCGGCAATGTTTACGGTGTGCAGGGGACGCTACGACGGAGCGAGAATGATGTGGTCGACAACATAGACGAGTACGCGCAGGGCACGTGGGAGTTTGCGCCACTGTGGTCGTTGATGGCGGGGGTGCGGCACAGCGATGTTCAATTCGAGGCAAACAATCATCTGACTACCGTCAGTCCGACAACGTCGGTCGACTACGGGGCGACCTCGCCGGTGGCGGGCCTGTTGTTCAAAGCACAACCGTGGCTGCACCTGTATGCCTCCTACGGGCAAGGCTTCCAGACGCCCATCGGCTCCGAGCTCGCTTACAGATCCGATGGCGGCAGTGGACTGAATACCGCGTTGCAACCGGCGCGCAATACCAGCACCGAGCTCGGCGCGAAGCTGGCAGTAACTCCCGATGTGAGCCTCGAGGGCGCGATCTTCCATGCGCTCACGCACCACGAGATCGTCGTCAATACCAACCTGGGCGGGCGCTCGACTTATCAAAACAGCAATCGCACGCGGCGCCAAGGGGCCGAGCTGTCGCTAGACTATCGGTTCGCGTCGCTGTGGCACGCCCAGCTGGCCTATACCTATGTGGAAGCCAACTACGTCGATACTTATCTGACGTGCCTCGCGGCCCCTTGCCCCCGGCCCACCTCCATCATTGCAGCGGGAAATCGGCTGCCCGGGGTTCCGAAACACAACGCGTACGCGACGCTGCGCTGGGGTGCGGAACTCGGCTTCCACGCCGCCGCCAACGCGCAATACGTGAGTGACGTGCCGGTCAATGACCTCAACACCGTTGCCGCCCCCTCGTACGCCGTTTTCGGCGCGGATGCCGGCTATGGAATGGAGCTCAAACACTCGCGGCTGAGCGGATTCCTGCGGATCAACAATCTGCTCGACCGGCACTACGTTGGCTCGGTGATCGTGGACGACGGCAATGGCCGCTATTTCGAGCCGGGCGCCGGCTTCGCCGTGCTGGCTGGAGTCAGTGTCGTCTTTAAATAGCGACGCGCGTTCTCATGCTGCCGGCGCTGCGGTACTATTCCCGCTTCCACGAGAGGACCGCGATGACAGTTTTGCGCAGTGCGCTTGGGACTTTGAGCGCGCTAATCATGGCTTTTGGATTATCGGCCGCGCACGCCCAGAGTGCGGTTTCCGAGGGCGATATCACGACCGTCCTGCGTGAGATGAGATCCGCGTGGAGCGACTACGCTCCATGCGAGATCCATCGGATCTGCAATGCATACTTCGAATCCTACGGGGTGGCGCTCACCTTCAACGACGGCGCGATCATCCCGTTCGCGCATGTGCAACGACAATTGGCCTCCGCGCACGATTGCATCGTGAATGCCCGCGCCGCTTTGGAGCGTGGCGACCGTGGGCTTGCGGTGCAATGGGTGATGGCGTCCTATGTCCATGAAGATGCGTTTCGAGCCTGGATGGGCGATCACCCCGACACGGTGTTGGCTGCACTGCAGCGTATTGCAAGCTCTAAGGCGGTGTTTCACTGGAAGAGACGTGGTTGACCGCTATCACCCACTGCCCGTTTACCTTCCGCATCAGGCGCGTGTTGATCCCGTATTGCGGATGTTGCTTTCGGACGAGTTGGTAACGGCTGATGAGCTGCGCGGCATTACTCGAAAGTATGTCGATCCGGATGTCATAGAAGCGTAGGGTGCCGCGCGCTTCCGGGTTGGCGCCGTAATCGCGGCTGTAATGATCGAGCGTGCCCTGCCAGCCGTCCTGAAAACGGCCGCCCGAGACGAAAATCACGTCCGGGTTCTTGAATCCCTGCATGTAGCCCCGAAAGTCACCTCGATTCCAGGCCGCCTGCATGTCGGTAATGACTTTCACAATGGCGGCCTTTTCGGCTCGAGTATCAACGGGGGCGCAACGGGCCTCGTCCACCGCCGTGGTCTGATTGCCGAGGGCGGTAATTGGGCCCATGAGGGCGGCAATCAGCAATGCAAACAGGTTGTGGCGAGGTGGCGCGGTCGGCATTGGGGCGCTCCGGCGGGAGACTGTGCGGAGGTGCTCTCTTTTGCTGCGTTGGGCGAGCGTAAGATGATGGCCATGGCAACCGCAATCGTAGCTCGCCCCGAGCGCCTGCAACTGGCGGGGCTCGAGCGCGCGAAGTACTTCGCGCCGGTCGCGATTTGCGCTTATCTGGCCGCGCTCTGCGTGGCGCTCATCATCACCTCCGCCTTTCTGGACAACATCCGCGACGCCATCGCCATCACCGCCGCGGGAATTTTCGGGCTGCTGGTTTCGGGCGCTCTGGGAGGTGCGATCCTGGGTGTGCAACTGCGTGAGCTGCGCTATACGGTTCTGTACACGCAGGCGGATCCGCCGGCGAATTTCGAGGCTGTCGTTCGTCTGGCGCGCAGCGTGGGATGGCACATCACCTCGGAAGTCCCCGGAAAGTCCCTGGAGGCCCGCACTTCCGGGTCGATCCTCACGGAAGGGGAAATTGTCGCGGTGAAGTTTCGGCAGCGCGACGTCCTCGTCGCCAGCATTTGCGACCCCGGGGTCGGGTTTTCGCTAGTGGGGCGGCGCCGCTGCAAGCAGAATCGTGACGCCGTGCGGTGGGCGGTCAGCACGAAGTAGAGAGCAGACACGCCCGACTCGCTCGTCGCCCCGGTCTTCGTACGCCAGACCGGTGACTCATCCTTTCGAGAGAGCTTCAGTCAAAATTCTTTGTAGCTCAATAGCTTAAACTGCACGCTGAAGTGATTGACGAAACACTTCTTAACTTGCCTGCTCGCTTGGATTATCGATAATCGAGACTATATCGGCTCGGCGTCAGATCAAAGGCTCGGTTATGTGGATTGTCGAGGTGGCGCTGAAGCGCCCCTACACCTTTATCGTTCTCGCGCTGCTCATTCCCTTGATCGGTGCGCTCACCATCATGGGTACCCCGCTGCGCGCGGGCATGCCCACTGATATTTTTCCCGACATCAAGATCCCGATCATCGCGGTCACTTTCCAGTACACGGGCATGCCGCCGGATGAGATGGCGGGGCGGATCACCGCGCAGATCGAGCGCTACGCAACCACGATCGTCAACGACATCGAGCACGTCGAGTCGACGACATATCCGGGTATGTCGGTCATCAAGCTCTTCTTCCAACCTGGTGTCGACATCAACCTTGCCATGGCGCAGGCGACCGCTTTCGGCCAGCTCTCGCTGAAGCAGATGCCGCCGGGCATCCAGCCGCCGCTCATTCTCAAGTACAACGCCGCAACCGTTCCAATCATCCAACTCGCTCTCTCGAGCAACAAGCTGACCGAGTCGCAGCTGTTCGATTTCGGCAATCAGGTGATCCGCGCGCAGGTGGGAACCATCTACGGCGCGGCCATACCCTATCCTTTCGGTGGAGCGGTCCGGCAGGTGCAGATCGACCTCAAGCCGGACGCGCTGCGCGCCCAGGGGCTGACGGCTAACGATGTCAACAACGCCATCGCCAACCAGAACCTGATCGTGCCAGCCGGCACACAGAAGATCGGCGACACCGAGTACAACGTCAAGCTCAACTCCAGTCCGCTCAAGATCCAGGAGATCAACGATCTGCCCATCAGGGGCAGTGTGGGCGGCAATGTCACCTACATCCGTGATGTGGCTTTCGTCCATGACGGGCATCCACCGCAGACCAACGTAGTGCGCGTGAACGGCCGGCGCGCCGTGCTGATGTCCATCCAGAAGACCGGCGCGGCTTCCACGCTCAGCATCATCAATGAGATCAATAACCGCCTACCGCGCGTGCGCGAGGTTCTGCCCGAGGGATCTTCGGTCAGTACGACGGGCGACCAGTCGCTGTTCGTGCGCGCCGCCGTCAGGGGAGTGGTGATCGAGGCCGTCATCGCGGCATGTCTCACCGCTCTCATGGTGTTGCTCTTCCTGGGCAGCTGGCGCAGCACTCTGATCATTGCGATCTCGATTCCCCTCTCGATCCTGTCGTCCATCATCCTCCTGGATGCCCTGGGCGAGACGATCAATCTCATGACGCTCGGCGGGCTGGCGCTCGCGGTCGGTATTCTCGTCGACGACGCGACCGTGACGATCGAGAACATCAACCGTCACCTGGAGGAGGGCGCGGAGGTCGAGCCTGCGATTGTCTCCGGCTCTCGCGAGATCACCGTTCCGGCGCTCGTGTCCACGCTGTCCATCTGTATCGTGTTCGTGCCGATGTTCTTGTTGTCAGGTGTGGCGCGTTATCTGTTCGTGCCGATGGCCGAGGCGGTTGTTTTTGCCATGCTGACCTCCTATGTGTTGTCGCGGACGTTGGTCCCCACGCTGGCGAAGTACTGGTTGCGTACCGCGGCTGTGGAGCATGAGGCGGCGCAAGATCCGAATTTTCTGCAGCGCTTCCAGCGCGGCTTCGAGGCCCGCTTCGAGCGCGTTCGTGATCGGTACCAGGCCTTCCTGAGCACGGTACTCGGGCAGCGTCGCGCCTTCATCGCGCTTTTCCTGGGTGCCGCGCTGGCATCGATGCTGATCTATCCCTTCCTGGGACGTAACTTCTTCCCTGACGTCGATAGTGGCCAGATCAAGCTCCACGTTCGCGGTCCCACCGGCTTGCGGGTGGAAGATACCGCCGTGCTGGTCGACCATATCGAGGCGGCGATGCGCGCGGTCATCCCGCAAAGTGAGATCGCCAGCATGGTGGACAACATCGGCTTGCCGGTCTCCAGTATCAACATGACTTACGGCAATTCCGGCACCATCGGCAGCATGGATGCCGATATCCTGGTCTCGCTGACCCCGCAGCATGCAGCGACAGCGGATTACATTCGCCAGCTGCGCGTGCGTTTGCCGCAGGAGTTCCCCGGCACCGTGTTCGGCTTCCTGCCGGCGGATATCGTCAGCCAGATACTCAACTTCGGCGTGCCTGCTCCGATCGACATCCAGATCTCGGGCGCAAACCCGCAGAACCATGAGATTGCCAACACGCTCATGGCCTCGCTGCGCCACATTCCGGGCTTGGTGGATCTGCGCCTCGCCCAGGTGTTCAACCAGCCCGAGCTGCGGGTTGCCACGGACCGCAGCCGCGCGCAACAACTGGGCATCAGCCAACACGACGTCGCCAACAACCTGCTGCTCACGTTGTCAGGCAGCGGCCAGATTGCGCCGACGTTCTGGCTCAATCCCGAGACGGGCCTGCAGTACCCGCTGGTCGCCCAGGCGCCGCAGTACCGGATGACCTCCTTGCAGGACCTGCAGAACCTGCCGGTGACTACGGTCGGACAGCAGCAGATCCTGGGCGGGCTGGCCACGATCACGCGCGGCTTCGGACCCGCGGTGATCATGCACCGTGATGCCCAGAACATCATCGATATCTACGGTGCCGCGCAGGATCGGGACCTCGGCTCGATCGATAAGGATATCAACGCGCAGATCGCGAAGATCGAGGGCAGGCTCCCCAAGGGCACGCACATCACCGTGCGTGGGCAAGTGCAGACCATGACCGCTTCCTACACCGGACTTGCGATCGGTTTGATTGGCGCCATCGTGCTCGTCTACCTGTTGATTGTGATCAACTTCCAGTCGTGGACCGATCCGTTCATCATCATCACGGCACTGCCTGCCGCGGTCGCGGGCATTGCCTGGATGCTGTTGGTGACGGGCACGACTTTGAGCGTTCCGGCGCTGACCGGCGCGATCATGTGCATGGGTGTAGCCACGGCCAACAGTATTCTGGTGGTGAGCTTCGCGCGTGATCGCCTGGCGCAGGGCGCGAGTCCCGTGCAAGCCGCGCATGATGCCGGGTTCACACGTTTCCGTCCTGTCCTGATGACTGCGCTCGCGATGATCATCGGTATGTTGCCGATGGCACTCGGCCTCGGCGAGGGTGGCGAGCAGAACGCGCCGCTGGGCCGCGCCGTAATCGGGGGCCTGGTGTTCGCGACCATTGCAACCCTGCTGTTCGTGCCGACGGTGTTCGCCGCGATCCATGGCCGGCGCGGCGACAAGTTCCGTAAAGACCTGACTCCTGCAAGAACCTAGAGACCACGCTCATGGACCAAACCATAAGGTCGAACAATCTGGAAACTGACAACGAGGCGGCTGCCGCCCGCAAGGCTGGCACGCGCCAGCTGGGTCGTGCGGGTGCCCTGTTGGGCATCGTCGCGCTGATCGTGCTGGTATGGGCCGGCTTGTCGGCACACCGCGCGGCGGCGAAGTTGCGGGAGTCGACCGAATCGGCGGCGGTCGTCACGGTTGCCACCATCAAGCCGGCGGTGCAGGCGCAGCTGAGCGAGCTCGTCCTGCCGGGCAACATCCAAGCCAACTACGAGGCGCCCATCTATGCGCGCACGAGCGGCTATCTGAAGCGTTGGCTGGTTGATATCGGCACCCCCGTGAAAGCCGGCCAGCTGCTGGCGGAAATCGAGTCGCCCGAAGTCGACGCACAGTTGCGGCAGGCCGAAGCGGACCTCGCGACCGCCGAAGCCAACCAGAAGATCGCCGACCTGACGGCCGAGCGGTGGCGCAACTTGCGCGCGAGCGACTCTGTTTCGAAGCAGGAGGCGGATGAGAAGATCAGTCTCGCCGCTTCCGGAGACGCACAGATGCAGGCCGCCCGAGCCAACGTGCAGCGGCTGCGCCAGCTATCGGGCTTCGAGAAGATCGTCGCTCCGTTCGACGGTGTCGTGACCGCGCGCGATACCGACATTGGCCAGCTCATTTCCGCAGGCGAGAACACCGGGCCGGCTCTCTTCCGGGTAGCGGACATGCGGCGTCTACGCCTGTACGTGCGCGTGCCGCAAACCTACGCCGCTGCCATGAAGCCCGGTTTGCAGGCCGAAGTGTTGTTTCCGGACCAGCCGGGTAAGAGCTACACGGCAACTCTGGACAGTACTTCCAGTGCCATCGATGCGGGCACGCGGACTTTGCTCGCGCAGCTGGTCATCGACAACAAGCGCGGCGAGCTGCTGCCGGGAGCCTACACCGAGGTGCACTTCAAGCTGTCTGCGGATGCCACCGGCGCATCCTATAAGTTGCCGGCAAACGTGCTCCTCTTCAGGGGCGACGGCATGCACGTCGGTGTGGTGGGACCGGACAACAAAGTCGTGTTGAAGCCGGTGACGGTGGGACGCGACTACGGTTCGGATATCGAAGTCATCCAGGGCCTCGATGCGGATGACAATGTCATCCTGTCACCCCCGGACTCCTTGACGGATGGTGTGGCCGTTCGCGTCGTCACTCCCAAGGCCGAGAAGGTCGCGCAATCGTGAGACGCCTGGGTCTGCCACTGGTCGGCGTGGCCGCGAGTCTGCTCGGCGCGTGCTCGCTCGCGCCGGCTTACAAGCCGCCGCCGACGGAGGAAGTCGCAAGTTACAAGGAGGCCGGTGATTGGCTGCCGGCGCAACCGGCCGAAGCCGGCAGCGGCACGGCCTGGTGGGAAGTGTTTGGCGACCCCACGCTGGGGGACCTGGAGAAAAAACTCGACACGGCCAATCCCGACCTGCTGGCCGCCGTTGCCCGCTTCGAGCAAGCGCGCGCCATCGCGCGGCAGGAGATCTCAAACGAGCTCCCCACTCTCGGCTTGGGTGTCGCGGCTACGCGTGGGCGGAGCTCCGCGACGGGCCCACTGTCGGGGTTGGTTGGGAACGTGCCCGTAACGAGCAACAACTTTCTCGCCTCCCTGAACCTGAACTGGGAGGTCGACTTGTTCGGTCGTTTGCGCAACACCGCCAACGCGGCGCGCGCGCAAGCGCAGGGCAGCGAGGCCGATGCGGCGGCGGTCGCACTCTCCTTGCAAGCGGAGTTGGCGACCGACTACTTCAACCTGCGCGGCGATGACACCACCATTGCCCTGCTCGAAGACACGATCAAGGTCTACGATCGCGCGTACGATCTGACCAGAAATCGTTACCAGGAGGGAATCGCCGCCGCGACCGACGTCGATCAGGCGGACACGCAGCGGCAAAACGCACGGGCTCAGCTGGCGGGCGTACGGCGCGACCGCGCGCAACGCGAGCATGCCATTGCCGTTCTACTCAGCGTACTTCCTTCAGCCTTTACACTCCCGCCCGCGCAACTCGCAGGCTCGGTTCCTCCTGTCGGTCCGGGACTGCCTTCAACATTGTTGCAGCGACGTCCCGACGTCGCCCGTGCCGAGCGCGCCGTGGCGGCTGCGAACGCACAAATTGGAGTGGCCCGGGCCGCTTGGTTCCCGGTGTTCAATCTGACAGGCGCGGCAGGGTACCAGAGCATCATCGCCTCGCAGTGGTTCAAGGCGCCGAGCCGGATGTGGTCGGTGGGACCCTCGGCTACAGTGCCTCTGCTGGATTTCGGTGCGCGTGCGGCACTGAATCAGCAGGCGCGTGCGGCCTACCAGGAAACGGTGGACAACTACCGCAAGACAGCGTTAACCGCCTATCAGGAAGTCGAGGACAATCTGGCGGCGTTGCATCATCTGGCCGACGAGGTGGCCGCGGATGAGGCGGCTTCGAAGTCCGCCGAAAGCGCGGCGCACCATTCGGACAAGCGCTACGACGCGGGTGTCGCCGACTATGTAGAAGTGACGACCACTCACACCGCGGCGTTGCAAGAGGAGCGGGATACAATCTCCGCGCGAGTATCCCAGCTCAATGCTGCTGTCGCGCTGGTGCGTGCCACCGGCGGCGGCTGGACGGCAGAGCAGGTCGGAAAATTATGAATACGATGAGTGAGGGGGTGTTGAAGCGCACGTGCATGCGGGATCGCATCCGCGATGTGCTCGTTGCACGTATTCTGGACGGCACGTATGCGGCGGGAACGCAGCTCAAGGAGCTCACCCTGGCGCGTGAGTTCAATGTCAGCCAGACCCCCATCCGGGAAGCGCTGCGCGAGCTCGAAGGCTCGGGGCTCGTAACCAACGAGCGTTTCCGTGGCACGCGCGTGCGCGGTGCGGATTCGGCCGAGATGCGCGAGTCTTACGAGTTGCGCATGATGTTGGAAGTGCGCTCCGTGCGGCTTGCGGCGCCCTACTCGAAGGAGCTGTTGGCGGATCTCGAAGCCTATATGCTCGGGATGGAGGCGGGGGTGAAGGCCAACGATGCCGACCATTACATCGACAATGCGCTGCGCTTCCATCGCCGACTGGTCGAGGGCAGCGGCAACCGCACCTTTCTCAGTGTCTGGGACTCGCTGCTTTGGGATATTCGTGGCCGGATCGCGTTGCGCCGGCTCACTGAGCGCGGCAACAGCCTGGCCCTGCGCGTCGAAGCGCATCGCGATCTGATGACCAGCTTGCATGCCCAGAATACGGATGCTGCCGCCGAACAGGTTGCAGCTATCCTCGCGCGCGTCGCTTCCGCCTTCGATCCTTGACCATTGTGTCACCTTCCGAGGAGTATGGCCGCAGGTTGCAGGCTCGCGAAGCCGAAGTCAGCCGCCTCGACAAGCTGCATGAGCGGATTGGTACCGGCCGGCTGGTCCTCGGCGCGCTGACTCTGATCCTCGCCTGGATGGTGTTGTTCCAGCGGGCGCTTGCCGCGCCGTGGTTGTTGGTTCCGGTAATGGCATTCATCGGCTTGGTGCTCTACCACGGTGCCGTCAGACGCCGTCGCTCCCGTGCCGGGCGCGCCGTGACTTACTACAAGCAAGGCATTCTGCGCAGCGAGGATCGTTGGTCGGACCAGGGATCGAGCGGAGCCCGCTTCGCGAGCCCCGCGCACATCTACGCGGCCGACCTGGATCTGTTCGGCAAGGACAGCTTGTTCCAGCTGCTGTCGTTGGCACGCACCGTCATGGGAGAGGATACGCTCGCGCGTTGGTTGCTCACTCCGGGCACCCTCGCTGAGATCAAAGCGCGCCAGGGGGCTGTCGTGGATCTTCGTGAGCGTTTGGACATGCGCGAGGAGATGGCCGTCCTCGGCGATACGGACGAGGTTGGAATGCGCCCGGCAGCGCTGCTGACCTGGGCGGACTCGCCGAATCAGCTGCCCCACCGCTGGTTGCTGTGGGTCGCTCTCGTGTTGCCCGCCCTGGCGATCGTCGCGGCCGTGATCTGGAGCGTGCAGGGATTAATGACCCCTTTCATCCTGATCCTGCTCATCGAGGCGGGCGTCGTTTATGCCGTGCGGCGCATTCTTGCCGATGTGTTACGCGAAACGGACCATGCCTTCCGCGACCTCCAGCTTTTTGCCGCGCTCCTCCTGAGTATCGAGCGCGGGACCTTTGCTTCTGCGTCCATGCAGGAGCTGGCACGCCGTCTTGCCTCACATACCCAGTCTGCTTCCGAAACCATCGGGCGCCTCGCCCGTGTGATGGATTTCGCTGACGCTCGCAACAATCCATTCCTGCGCCCGCTGGATACTCCGCTGCTGTACTCCGTCCACGTTGCTCTGGCGGCCGAGAGATGGCGCCGCGACCACGGCAAAGTCGTTCGCGACTGGGTCGAGGTCGTGGGAGAGTTCGAAGCGCTGATGTCGCTTGCCCGATATAGCTACGAGCATCCTGAGGATCCGTTTCCGGAATTCGTGGCGGGACCTGCGACCTTTGCGGCTACGGATCTCGGCCATCCGCTGCTACCCGCGGCCAAGTGTGTTCGCAACAGTGTGAGTCTCGAGCCGCCGGCGCGAGTATTGCTGGTGAGCGGCTCGAACATGTCCGGGAAAAGTACGCTGCTCCGGACTGTCGGGATCAACACCGTGCTGGCGATGGCGGGTGCTCCGGTGAGGGCGCGCAGCTTGCGTCTGAGCCCCCTGCAGCCGGGTGCGAGTATCCGGGTGAACGATTCGCTGCACGAGGGGAGCTCGCGCTTCTATGCGGAGATCACGCGGCTACGGGAGATCTACGCTTTGTTGGACGCGGGCCTGCCGGTCCTGTTCCTGCTGGATGAGCTGTTGCAAGGTACGAATTCCAAGGATCGGTTGATCGGCGCAGAAGGGGTCGTGCGCGCCTTCGTGGCCGCCGGTGCCATTGGTCTGGTGAGCACTCATGACCTGGCCCTGACCGCGATCGGTGGACTGCCGCCCGGTACGGTGCGCAACGTCCATTTCCAGGACGAGCTGGTGGACGGGCAGATGCGCTTCGACTTCACCCTGCGCGAGGGAGTGGTGACCCGGAGCAACGGTATCGAGTTGATGCGTGCGATCGGGCTGAAGGTGTGATCACCGAGTGGATACGATAGCGGACGTCGCCATTGTGGGCGGCGGCATCATGGGCTCGGCGTTGGCTTATTGGCTGACGCGGCTCGAGCCGGCCGTCTCGGTCATAGTCATCGAGCGCGATCCAACATACTCCACCGCCTCCTCGGCGCTGTCCGCTGCCTCCATCCGCCAGCAATTCACTACCGAGGTGAACATCCGCATTTCGCAGGCCAGCATCGAGTTCTTGCGCAATGCCGGCGAGCTGCTGGCGACGGATGGAGAAAAGCCCCAACTCGGGCTTACAGAAGCAGGGTATCTCTACCTCGCGGACGGCTCGGGCGTGGAGCGGCTGCGCCAGCGGCATGCGATTCAGACACTGCACGGGGCCGAGATTGCCCTGCTGAGTCCAACGGACCTGGCGAGCCGATTCCCATGGCTCGAGACGCGTGATCTCGCCGCGGGAACGCTAGGTTTGAAAGGGGAAGGTTGGTTTGACGGCTACTCGCTTCTGACGGCGTTGGCTCGCAAGGCGCGTAGCCAGGGCGCGCGGTTCTTGCGCGGCGAGGTGAGTGGTGTGGAGGTGCAGGGTTCGCGAGTGCAGACGATCGCTCTCGCGGATGGCTCGCGGGTAAGGTGCGGGCGGTTCATCAATGCTGCAGGACCGTGGGCGCGCTCGGTGGCGCGGCTCGCGGGGGTAGATCTGCCGGTCTTTGGCCGGCGGCGGACAGTTTATGTGGTTTCGTGCCGAGCCAGGGGGCTGCGCGACCCGACCCTGCCTGAGGCGCTTCATGCGGCCCATGTTGACGCCGCCCGGCCTGGCGCCACCCGCCCCTTTCCGCTGCTGATCGATCCATCCGGCTTCTGGATCCGACCCGAAGGTAACGCATTCATCGCGGGCCTCGTCCCCGAAGAGGATCCAGACGACGCGCCTCTCGACCCTGACTACGATGGCTTCGAGTCACGCCTCTGGCCGGCGCTCGCGGCGCGTGTGCCAGCCTTTGAGGCTGCCAGGCTCGAGCGTGCCTGGGCAGGCTACTACGACATGAACGTGTTCGATCACAACGGCATTGTCGGATTCCACCCCGAAGTGGCCAACCTGGGCTTCATGAACGGCTTTTCCGGCCATGGCATGCAGCAGGGACCCGTGGTAGGCCAAGCCATGGCGGAGCTGATCCTGCAGGGCCGATTCACTACGGTGGATCTGCAGCCGCTTGCATACGAGCGCATCCTGGCCCGACGGCCCCTCCTGGAGCTGAACGTCATCGGCTAGGTTACACTGAGGGTTTAAACCTCAAGAAAGAGCACTTTGACGCCGTCTACGCTGCGACCTCGGGCCGAACGTCTGGCCTGTCCCGATTGCGGTCTGATGCAAGTGGTGCCTGCTCTGAGCGGGAGGCAGACGGCCGTCTGTCGCCGGTGTGACGGCACGTTGGCGAGCCCCGCGCGCGGCAGAATCGATGCGCCGCTGGCACTGGCCAGTGCGGCGCTCGTGCTGTTGGTACCGGCCCTCATCTGGCCTCTCATGACCGTCTCCAGCCTGGGGGCTATACGCCAGAGCTGGTTGGAGACCTGCGTGTCCGCGCTCTGGGAGCAGGGGTTCAGCTCGTTGGCCGCGCTGGTCGCGGCGTTCAGCATTGTCTTGCCCTGCTTGTACCTCCTCGCGCTCGTGAGTGTCCTTGCAGTCCTGCGCTTCGGGCCGGGCCGTATAGGCTTCGGTGTTCCGCTCGGAGGGCTGTTTCGCTGGGTGCAACGTGCGCGGCCCTGGATGATGAGCGAGGTCTTCCTGGTCGGTGGATTTGTCGCTTACAGCCGCATCAAGGTGGTCTCGACAATCCAGGTCGACATGGGGGGTTGGTGTCTGCTCGCGGCCTCGCTGCTGTTCTTGTTGGCGCTCACTCAGTTGGATGAGCGCACGGTGTGGGAAGGAGTGCCGGTGGAAACCGATGGACGGGAGGGTGGCAAGACGATTGCCTGCACAGTTTGTGACCTGATCGTTGCCGGGACCGAGGAGGGCAGGAGATGCCCTCGCTGTACTGCCAGGCTATACGTTCGCAAGCCCGATGCAATCCGACGTACCACGGCCCTCGTGATAACCGGATTCCTGCTTTATGTACCGGCTAACGTCATTCCCGTGCTGACCACCGTGCGCCTGGGCCGCGCGGACGAGAATACGATCATGAGCGGCGTGCTCGAGCTCGTGCAAAACGATCTGTGGCCACTGGCCGTGATCGTGTTCTCCGCGAGTATCATTCTGCCGCTACTGAAGCTCTTCGGACTTACCTGGATGTTGTTCGCGACCTGGCGGCGCTCGCGTCGACTGCTGCTGCTGCGTACCCGGTTCTACCGGATGATCGACGTCGTGGGACGCTGGTCAAATATCGACGTGTTCGCGGTGTCCGTGCTCATCGCCGCCTTGCGATTCGGAGCCCTGACGGAAGTTCATGCTGGCACAGGCCTGGTCGCGTTCGCGGCCGTGGTCATTCTCACCATGGTTGCTACGAGCACCTTCGATACCCGCCTGATGTGGGATGCCGTATGAGCGAGGAATCCCCCAAGGACGTCCAGGCGCGCGTGCGGCCGCGCCGTTGGTTTGCGTGGGTCTGGGCCGTCCCGATCATTGCCGTAGGTCTGGTTGCCTGGTTGGCGTGGCGCTCGCTCGCCGACCGGGGGCCGATGATCACCATCACGTTCAAAGTGGCGGAAGGGCTGCAGCCCGGGCAGACCAAGATTCAACATCGGGATGTCGATGTCGGTACCGTGGCGTCCGTCGAGCTGACCCCGGACATGTCGCGGGTGATCGTCCACGCGCGCATGACACGCCGGGCGATACCCTATCTGAACGAAAAGACGCGCTTCTATATCGTTGCGCCGCACGTCGGTTTCGGTGGGATTTCCGGGCTCTCCACGATCGTCTCCGGCACCTACATCGAGATGTATCCCGGCAAGGATGGCGACCCGAAGCGTGACTTCGTCGCCTTGGACGAGCCCCCGATCCTGCCTCCGGATACCCCGGGACGAACATTCACACTGCAAGCCCCTGATCTGGGCTCGCTCAGCCGCGGTTCCCCCATTTCCTACAACGGCGTGTCGGTCGGTGAAGTCGAAGGCTACACGCTCGCCGCCGATGGCGCGAGTGTCACGATTACCGCCTTCATCCGCGCGCCGTGGAATGACCTGGTCCATCCGGAGACCCGATTCTGGAACGCCGGTGGCGTGGACCTTTCCTTCGGCGCGCAGGGCTTTCGCGTCAGGGCCGATTCGTGGCAGCAGCTGCTTTCGGGCGGTGTTGCATTCCAGACTCCCGAGAACGTCCTCGGCAAGCCGCCGAGCCCGGCGGGTGCCGATTTCAAGCTGTATGAGAACCGGGGTTACGCGTTACGCACACCGCGAGGCCCGGAGATCGTGTATGTAGCGGAGTTCGAAGGCACCCAGCGTGGCGTGCTGCCTGGAATCTCAGTCGAGCTGGAGGGCAGCGAAGTAGGCGAGGTGAAGGAGGCGCATTTGAGGTATGACGAGCAGCGCCATACCTTGCTTACGCACGTGACCTTCGGAGTCGATCCGGACAGAGTCAAGATCGAGAACATGAAGCTGACCGGGCGTGATTCGCAGGACTCGGTCAGCTCGTCGCTGAAAACCCTGGTCGATCACGGCTTGCGCGCGCAAGTTGCTTCCTTGAGCTATCTGACGGGTCAGAAGCTCCTCACACTGGATATGGTGGCGAATGCACCGGAAGCGCACATCCGGCAGGTGGGTCAGGAGCTGGAGTTCCCGACGACATCCTCCGGCGACCTGGCGGATATCCTGCAGAATGTCCGGGGCGTGTTGCAGAACCTCGAGCGGGTGACGTCCGGACCGCAGCTCGGGCACGCATTGAAATCGCTGGATTCGACCCTGACCCGCCTCGACAACATGACGCGTGATGTCGAGCCCGATATCAAATCTCTCGTCAAGAGCCTGCGTGATACCTCTGATGCGGCACAAGGCACATTGTCTGCTGTGCAGTCGATGATGGGCAACAATGCCAACAACCCGGGCAACGCCGATCTGCCGAAGGTCATGCGTGAGCTTGCCGAGGCGGCCCGCTCCGTGCGGGTTCTCGCGGACTATCTCGACCGCCATCCCGAGTCGTTGTTGCGCGGCCGAAAAGGAGACAAGTGATGGAAGCGACCCACCGTGGGCGTATGTTCGCCATCGCGGCGCTCGTACTGGCTTTGCTTGCCGCCTGTGCTTCCAGTCCGCCGGCGCGCTTCTATACGCTCAGTGATACCGCGCCGGAGGCGACGCCACCGGCAGGGGTCGGCTCGATCACGATCAGCAGTGTCACCATTCCAGGGGAGATCGACAGGCCCGAGATCGTTCGCCGCAAAGGGCCCAACCAGCTCAGCATCTCCGAGTTGGACCGATGGGCGGGGCCGTTGGATGAGACGATCCGACGTGTTTTGACGGACGACATTGCACGCCGCGTGCCCACGCCCGCGCCGGGGCAACAACACTCGATAGCCGTGGATATTCACGAGCTCTATGGCGACGGCGATTGCAACGTGACCTTGCGAGCACTGTGGACGTTGAAAAAGCTTCCGGCGCAAAGTGGCGATGACGCTCGACCGGTGAACGAGGACATCCGGGTTCCCTCGAGCGGATCTTGCCCCGACACCCTGCCCGAAACCATGAGTATCGCGCTCGGGCGGCTCAGTGATCGCATTGTCGCCGCCTTGGCCCCGCCGGCCGCTCGCATGAAATGAGGCTGATATGGAGTACAGACATCTTGGTGGCTCCGGGCTGAAGGTGCCGGTGTTGAGCTTCGGCACCGGGACGTTCGGGGGTGTCGGGGAGTTCAAAGGATGGGGTACGACGGATGTGGCGCAAGCCAAGCGCCTCATCGATATCTGCCTCGACCACGGGCTGAATGTCTTTGACACGGCGAACATCTATTCGCACGGCCGCTCCGAAGAAGTGCTGGGTGCCGCGCTGGCCGGTCGCCGCGCGCAAGCCCTCATCTCCACCAAGGGGACTTTCCCGCTGGGATCAGGCCCGAATGAAGTGGGATCTTCGCGCTACGCGCTCATCCGCGCCGTCGATGGGAGTCTGCAGCGCTTGGGCACGGACTACATCGACATCTATTACATGCACGGGTTCGATGCGACCACGCCGGTGGAGGAGACGCTCAATACGCTCGACCAGCTGATCCGCAGCGGCAAGATCCGCTACATCGGCTGTTCGAATTTCTCCGGCTGGCATCTCATGAAGTCGCTCTGCGTTGCGGAGCGTTACGGCTGGTCGCGCTACGTCGCGCACCAGGCGTACTACTCACTCGCTTCGCGCGAGCTCGAGTGGGAGCTCATGCCGCTCGCTCTCGATCAGAAGGTTGGCACGGTCGCGTGGAGCGCCCTGGCCGGTGGCGCGCTCAGCGGCAAGCTGCGTCGCGGACAGCCGGCACCAGCCAATAGCCGCCTGGCACAGGCGGATTTCCTTGCGGGCGCTCGCTCGGAGAAGCTGTACGACGTCATCGATGTGCTCGAGCAGATCGCCGCCGAGACGGGTAAGACGGTTCCGCAGGTCGCCTTGCGATGGGTTCTGCAGCGCCCTACCGTCGCCAGCATCGTCATCGGTGCCAGGGACGAGGCGCAATTGCAGGAAAACCTTGGCGCCCTAGGCTGGTCGCTGGAGGCCGGACACATGGCCCGGCTGGATGCCGCCAGTGAGGTGCGGCCGATTTATCCGTATTGGCATCAGCGGCAATACGCGATGATCAATCCCCCTCCGGTGCCGGTCTCGGAAAGGCAATAGAATGGCGGTCCTCCCGAGGGATTAGGCCAATGCTCACCCGCACTGTCCGGCGCTACGTGATAGCGCTCTCCATCGTCGTTCTGCTGGTTGCCCTGTACGCCTTTCTGGGGTTCTGGGCCGTACCGCGTTTTCTGCGCTCCGGCCTGACCGACTTTGTGAGCACGCACTACCGCAGGTCGCTCAGCGTGGGCGATATCCGCTTCAATCCGTTCACTTTCAAGCTGGATATCGGCGAGCTTTCGCTGCCGGACAACGATGGCCAACCGATGGTGGGCTTCGGCAGGCTGTACCTCGATCTGGAAGTGAAGAGCCTGTTCAAGCTGGGCCCGAGCTTTCGCGAGATCGTGCTGGAGCGGCCTCGGGTTCGTGCGGTGATCCGGCCCGACGGCACTTTAAACCTGGCGGATCTCGGCAAGGGGTTCGCGACGCAGCCCACCCAGGGCAAGCCGACCCAGCCTGCCGAGCCGATGCGGCTCTACGTCGATCGGTTCGAAGTCATCGCCGGAGGCGCGAACTTCGAGGACTTGAGTCACGCCACGCCGTTCCGAGCGCAGTTTCAACCGGTTGCGTTCGTGCTGCGCAACTTCAGTACGCGTGCAAAGCCGGGCACGGACGACCAGAACGAGTATGTATTGACCGCCGCCTCTCCCCAGGGAGAACGGTTGGAGTGGAGCGGCAAGTTTCTGCTCGAGCCGGTGTCGTCGCACGGCACGTTCACGGTGACTGACCTGCAGGCGGGCACCGTTTGGAATTATCTGCAAAAGCCGCTGCCGGTCGAGATCCCGTCGGGGGTTGTTGCCCTGAAGGGCGAGTACACCCTCGATCTCGCGGGTGAGGCGCCGGCAATGAAGGTGAACGTCCACAGCACGACGGTTGCGGATCTCAAGCTGCGGCCGCGGCAGGGAACCACCGACTATGTCGTGTTGAGCAAGGTCGATCTGCAGGAGACGCAGGTCGACGTGGCCAAGCGGGCGGTCGAGATAGGCAAGGTGATGCTCGCCGGCGGCGAGGTGAAGGCCTGGTTGAGTCCGCATGGCGAGTTGAATCTGTTTGAACTCATGGCCGCGCCTGCGAAGGGTGGTGCGGCGCCTGCGAGCACGGCAGCGCAACCTTGGACCATCTCGGTGCCGGACATCACCGTGGACGGTTTCAAGGTGAGTGCGGAGGATCGCCAGCTGACGCCGGCAGTGTCGTTGGTCCTCAACCCGCTCACCATCCACGTGGCGGGCTACAACACAACACCGACAGCGCGCCTCGGCGTTACCGCGCGCACGTCCTTCAATGGTGGCGCGACGCTGAATGCGACCGCGCAGCTCGCACCGAATGGTGGGGATACGACCGCGCATGTCGAGATCGCGCAGCTCGATCTCTCGATGTTTCAGCCGTTCATCGCGCAGCGGACGGCGATGACGCTCCAGACAGGGAGTCTCGCGACGCAGCTCGATCTCAAGAAGACCACCGCTGGCGACATGTCCGTCAAAGGTGATGTCCAAATCACCGGTCTACGGACAGTCGACGAGCTGCAGCAGTCCTTCATCAAATGGAAGGATCTGCGCATCGCCGGCCTTCAATACGACCTGAAGCCCGCAACGCTCCACATCGAAAGCATCACCGCGCGCGATCCCTACGCGCGCGTGGTCATCGCGCCAAATCGCACTGTGAATGTCGAGGTGGTGCTGGCGGGTCCCAAAAAGGACACCCCCAGCCTCGCCACGCAGCTCGGGGCCGCCAATGAGCAACGGGGCAGCGGAATCACGCCCGCCGCCAGCCAGGCGGCAGCCAAGGCGCCCAGGACAGCCGGATCACCAAGCCCTGCGCCTGCGCAGGCGGCGCCCGTCATGCCGATCTCCATCGGTACGGTGCGCATCATCAACGGATCGGCGAATTATGCCGATTTCTGGATCCAACCGAACTTCGCGGTTGGGATCCAGACCCTCAACGGGAGCATCGATGGCCTGTCGTCCGACCCGAAGTCGCGGGCCAAGGTGAAACTCGAAGGCAAGGTCGACCGTTATGCTCCTGTCAACATCGATGGCGAGATGAATCTGCTTGCGGCGTCTGTCTACTCGGACATCAAGTTGAGCTTCAAGGGGCTGGAGCTCACCACCATGACACCCTATTCGGGGCGCTTTGCCGGCTACAAGATCGACAAGGGCAAGCTCTCTGTCGATGTGACCTACAAGATCCAAAATCGCGTGCTCACCGCCGACCAGCGCTTTGTTGTGGATCAGCTTCAGCTTGGCGAGCCGGTGGAAAGCCCCGATGCGGTGCATCTGCCCTTGAAGCTCGCCGTGGCGTTGCTCAAGGACCGCAATGGCGTCATCGATGTTCCGTTGCCGATCACCGGCAGCCTCGATGACCCTCAATTCAAGCTCGGCCCCATCATCTGGCACGCCATCTTGAACCTGTTCGCCAAGGTGGCGACAGCACCGTTCGCGGCTTTGGGGCATCTGTTCGGCGGGCACGGTGAGGAGATGAAGTTCGTCGACTTCACCCCCGGGAGTGCCGATCTCGAGGGTGACTCCAACGAGAAGCTCACCGCACTTGCGAAGGCTCTTCAGGAGCACACGCAACTGCAACTCGACGTGCCGCTCGTGTACTCGAACGACCTGGACCGGCCGGTGCTCGCGAAAAGGCGCCTCGATCGCAGGCTCGTAGCGCGCGCGCATGGCGAGAAGCAACAGGCGCCCGGTCCAACATCAGACAAGCAGCGCGCCTCGAGCAAGGGCCGGGCATCCAATAGGCCGGTGTCCGATACGCAGCTCGCCTCCGATAAGCGGGCGGCCTCCGATAAGCAACCGGCCGGCGACAGTCAGCCATCGCCGGCAGGATCGAACCCCAGCCAGGATCCCGCGCTCGCCGATCCCCTCCAGCACTATCGCTTGCTGCTGGCCGAGTACCAGGCGCAGCTCGGCAAGGACGCCGCCCTTCCGCCCACCGCGCAGGCCATCCAGAACGCCAAACGCAAGCAGGATGCTCCGCCAGTGGAGACCGCGGTGCCCGAGCTCGAAGCGGCGCTGGTCGCCCATGTGGAGGTCAGCGAGATCGCGCTGCAGGACCTCGCGAAGAAGCGCGCGCAAGCCATCGAGGATGCCTTGCTGAAAGACGGTGGCATCGATGCCTCGCGCGTGTTCGTGATCAATGGACCGGCGAAGACGGATAACGGCAAAGTACGGTTGGAGCTGGCCCTGAAATAAGAATCTGACGGATACTGGAACCCAATGCGAAGCGAAGCAAACGACTCCGAATTCCCAACTCCAAACTCAACCGATCGTCGACAGTTCCTGCAGGGCACCGCTGCGGCCTTGTCCGTCGCGACGCCGCTCTCATGGCTGGTGGCCTCGACAGATGCCGCAGCGGCGCGGCCGCCCGCAAACCAGGCGCGGCAGCCGTTCGACTACGCTCACCTGAAGGGGATGGCCCGCACCCTCGCGGCAGCCCCCTATCAACCGCCGTCCGAGAAATTGCCGCCGGCTGTAGAACGGCTGGACTGGGACCATTGGCAGGCCATTCGCTTTCGCGACGACCGCTCGCTTTGGGCCGGTGATGGCCTGCGATTCCAGGTGCGCTTCTTTCACCTGGGCTTCCGGATCCGCAAGCCCGTGCGCATGTTCGTGGTGGACGGCGGATTCTCGCAGGAGCTCGTCTACGACCCCGCGATGTTCGACTACAGCGGCAGCGGACTGAAGCCGGGCGATGTCCCGACCAACATCGGGTTCGCCGGATTCCGGCTGCTCTTCCATACCGACTGGGTACGCGATTTCGCCGCGTTCCAGGGTGCGTCCTACTTCCGTGCGGTCGACATAGATCGCCAGTACGGCATGTCGCAACGTGGACTGGCGATCGATTGCGGCACCAACACTCCGGAGGAATTCCCGGATTTCGTGGCGTATTACCTCGAGAAGCCCGCCAAGGACTCGAGCCTGCTCACGGTATATGGGCTTCTCGACTCGCCCAGCGTGGCGGGCGCCTACCGTTTCATCATCGACGCCGCCGAGCCGCTGACCATGGACATCGATGCCGCCCTGTATCCGCGCAAGCAGATCGAGCGGTTGGGCATCGCGCCGGGGACGAGTATGTTCCTGGTGGGGAAGAACGATCGGCGGGTCGACAACGACTGGCGGCCCGAGATCCACGATTCCGACGGCTTGCAGATCTGGAGCGGTGGCGGCGAATGGATCTGGCGCCCGCTGATGAATCCGGCGGGATTGCGTGTGAATTCCTACACCGACGAGCATCCGCGCGGGTTTGGCCTCATGCAGCGCGAGCGGCGCTTCGAGCAATACCAGGACGACGGCGTGTTTTACGAAAGGCGTCCCGACTGCTGGATCGAGCCGCGGGGCCAGTGGGGCAAGGGCGCTGTCATGTTGGTGGAGATCCCGACCGAGGATGAGACTTCCGACAACATGGTGGCTTTCTGGACGCCCGCAGACAAGCCCCAACGCGGCCAGGAGCTGTTGTATGCCTACCGGCTGAACTGGTGTCGCGAGAATCCGGTGGTCGTCGATCTGGCCAGGGTGTATGCCACGCGGACTGGCATCGGTGGCGTCATCGGCCGCAAACGCAGCTACTTCTCCTGGCGCTTTGTCGTGGATTTCGCCGGTGGCGAGCTGCCGGGCCTGGGAGAGAACGCAAAGCTGATTCCAGTCATTGCTGCCTCGCGTGGGCGCGTGGAGATCACCTCGGTGCGGCCGCTGCGCTCCATCAACGGCTATCGCGCGATGTTTGATCTAGCGCTCACCGACGACAGCATCGAGCCCGTCAACCTCCGCCTGTACCTGTCCGCTGATGGCCAGGCGTTATCGGAAACCTGGCTCTACCAGTACACTCCGCCGCCACCGGCGCAGCGGAAGTTCTAGGTAAAGTGCGCATAGAGACTGACGATCAGGCCGATCAGGCAAGCCAGCAGAACGCTGTGCTTGAACGTGAAGCGGAATAGTTTCGCCTCATCCGCGGGAGGCATGCCCGTGGCTGCCGCGGCGACGGCAATGCTTTGCAAACTGATCATCTTGCCCATGACGCCGCCGCTGGAGTTGGCGGCGGCCATGAGCGCCGGCGAGAGACCCAGCTTGTTGGCCGTCACGACCTGCAGATTGCCGAACAGCGCGTTGGCGGAAGTGTCGCTGCCGGTGAGGAACACGCCGAGCCAACCCAACAAGGCGCTGAAGAAGGGAAAGAACACGCCCGTTGCGGCGAACGCCAGCCCCAGGGTTGCCGTGCAACCGGAGTAGTTCATCAGGTAGGCGATCGCCAGGACGGCGGCCATGGTGAGAATGGATAGCGTGAGGTCGCGCGCCGTACGGCCAATGGTGGCGAGGAAGCGTCCGAAGGGCATTTTCAACAACAGGCCCGTGCCGATGCAGGCAAACAATGCCGAGGTCCCACCGGCGGAGAGTATGTTGAGGGTGAACCTGGCGGCGTAAGGGGAGGTATGGGCGACCACGGGCGGCAGGCGGCGGATTTCGCCGTCGAGGCCCGGCCAGCCGAAGACGATAGTCGCCTTGTCGAGTACGGCCTTTACCGGCGTCGCGCCCCACAGCAGGACGAAAATCACCAGCAGAATATAGGGGGACCAAGCGCGGAGGAGGGTTGCACGCGGCAGGCCTGATTGACTGCGGGCCGTAACGTCATCCGCCGGCTGCCACGCGCGCAGTAGCGCCACGAGGCTGAGGATCGCGGCGATGGAGGCGAGGATGTCGGTCAGGTAGGGACCCACGTAGTTGGAGATCAGGAACTGGGTAAGCGCGAAGGCAACTCCGCAGATCACGGTGGCGGGCCAGACCGCCCGCACTCCCTTGGTTCCTGACATCACCAGGATGAGGTAGGTTGGTATGAGCAACGATAGCGGCGCGCAAATCCGGCCCACCCAGGCGCTGAGCGCCGGCAGCGGCAGATTGGTCACGGTGGCCAACGTAACCAGCGGCGTGCCGATTGCACCAAAAGCCACCGGTGCGGTATTCGCCAGCAGGCAGATGCCGGCGGCGTAGAAAGGACTAAAGCCCAGGCCGGCCAGCATGGCCGAGGCAACCGCGACCGGAGTGCCGAAGCCTGAGGCACCTTCCACGAAGGCTCCGAAGGCGAATGCGATGAACAGCGCCTGCAGCCGCCGATCGGGCGTCAGATGACCCACCGAGTCCTTGATGATCTGGAACTGCCCTGTTTCGACCGACAGGCGGTAGAGCGCAACCGCCCAGAAGACGATCCACGCGATAGGGAACAGCCCGAAAGCCGCCCCGTAAAGGGTGGCGCCGACCAGCAGGCGCGCGGGCATTCCATATACGGTGCTGGAAATGATCATGACGGTGGCAAGCCCCAGCAGGGCCGACTTCCAGGCGGCCATGCGCAGCACGCCCAGGGAAAGCAGCATGACTGCGATCGGTAGCGATGCCACCAGGGCGGACGCCGCCAAGCTGCCCGCGACCGGCGTGTAGACCTGATCCCACATGGGCCCCCCTTTTTGGATTTATAGGCGATCCTGCGCGGCAGAGCATAGCGCAGCCGTCAGCGCTATTTGCATGCGATGCTTGTGCCCGGAACGGCGCGATGATAGGGTTGGGTGATGGTTTGTATCAGGACTACCAACTCCACTCTCGCCAACAGCGCGCACGCGCCGCTGTTGCTTGCGCTCCTGCTTCTGCGCCGCCAGGCGCACTGAAACCACGCGCCAACGGTCGGCGCTCACAAGACCGGACTCCCCAGCAAAATCGGACTACCCAGTCACCGAGCCGAGCCCAGCGCCCGCAGTGCGGGAGCGAGAGACGAATATGTTGCGTAACCCTGGCGATAAATACAGCCCGTTTCCTCCTATCGACATCCCCGATCGCACCTGGCCCACGCGCCTCATCACCGCGCCGCCGACGTGGTGTAGCGTCGATCTGCGTGACGGCAACCAGGCGCTGATCGAGCCCATGGACAGCGCGCGCAAGCTGCGGATGTTCAAACAGTTGGTGCAGATCGGGTTCAAGGAGATCGAGATCGGCTTTCCGGCCGCCTCCCAGACCGACTTCAACTTTACCCGCGAGTTGATCGACGGCGGGTTGATTCCCGGGGATGTTACCGTCCAGGTCCTCACCCAGGCGCGTGCCGATCTCATCACCCGCACTTTCGAGAGCCTGCGTGGAGCACGGCGTGCGATCGTGCACCTCTATAACTCGACTTCCACGCTGCAGCGGCGTGTCGTCTTCAAGCTCGATCGGCCCGGCATCGTGGCTATCGCGGTCAGGGGCGCGCAGCTCATCAAGCAGCTCGCCGACGAACGTCCCGAGACCGAATGGCTTTTCCAGTACAGTCCCGAAAGCTTCACGGGCACCGAGCTCGATTTCGCGGTGGAGATTTGCGATGCGGTCACCGCCGTATGGCAGCCAACACCGGCGCGCAAAGCGATCCTGAATCTGCCGGCGACCGTCGAGATGGCAACTCCCAACATCTATGCGGACCAGATCGAATGGTTCGGACGCCACGTCGCGCGCCGCGACAGTGTCGTGATCAGTCTGCACCCCCACAACGATCGTGGCACCGGGGTGGCGGCGGCGGAGCTCGCTATGATGGCCGGCGCGGAACGCGTCGAAGGCACTCTGTTCGGCAACGGCGAGCGCACCGGCAACGTGGATATCGTGACGCTCGCGATGAATCTGTACACGCAAGGCGTCGATCCGCAACTCGACTTTTCGAACATCAATGCTATTGCACGGTGTGCTGAGGCGTGTACGCAGCTACCCATCCACCCGCGGCATCCTTATGTCGGTGATCTCGTGTTCACGGCGTTCTCGGGTTCCCATCAGGACGCGATCAAGAAGGGCTTGGCGGCGCTCGATCCCAACGGGTTGTGGGAAGTGCCGTATCTGCCGATCGACCCATCGGATCTCGGCCGCACGTACGAGTCGATCATCCGGGTCAATAGCCAGTCCGGCAAAGGCGGAGTTGCTTACCTGCTGGAGCGCGACTACCAGTTGGTGCTGCCACGTCGGTTGCAGATCGAATTCAGCCGGGTCGTGCAAGCGGCAGCCGACACCACCGGGAAAGAGCTCACGTCGCGTGAGCTGTGGGACTTGTTCAGCGCGGAGTATCTGTCTGCAGAGGGCCCAGTGGCCTATCGCTCTCACCAGCTGACGAGCTCGAGCGATGGCGCTGACAGGGAGCGTATGACGCTGCAGATACAGGAGAACGGCGCGCCCGTGATCCTGCACGGCACCGGCACCGGCCCTATCGACGCCGCCGTGCGTGCGTTGGGATTACCGATCGATGTCGCCAGTTATGACGAGCACTCGTGCGGGACGGGCAGCGACGCAATGGCGGTTGCGTATGTCGAGGTGGCGACTCCTGGTGGAGCTGCATTCTTCGGCGTTGGCCGCCATGCCAACATCATCACAGCCTCCCTGTTGGCGCTCCTCTCGGGAGTGAACCGGGCCTTCCGGGCCGGCGCGCTCACACGCGATCCGGGGGCAGCCACGGGGACTCAGCAGGGCATGCGTTGATGGCGACCGCCTCCTTCGCGCAAGGCTCGTGAGGGAGGTCAGTTCGTTAGCAGTGGGATTCTGGCTATGACTGCTTTCGGCCTGCGGCTCGCGTCGTACAAACCCCAGTACGCCTCTTCCGGCGCAGGCCGTTGCCCGGGTATCGGGCCGTAGTCATGCAGCCGCCACGGTGCATCGAAGGCTGCGAAGTAGGTGAAAGCTCGCTCCGCGGATGGCGGGAAGCGATGTAGCAGCTCCTCGTAGAAGCCGGCTTGGCGTTGTTCCGTGTAGCCGTTCTCCGCGGGCGCGGTGGGCACACCCGTTTCCTTCACCAGAATCGGGCCGCAGTAGCTCGCAGCCACTTTTGACACGACATTCACGACGAACTGCGCGGCGTCACTGTCGGCTGCCGAGTGAAACCACGGTTGAAAGATCGGATGGGCATTCGCGAGAAGGAAGTCCATGCGCTCCAGGAGAGACGACATCGCCGGGTCGTAGTACACGTGGAACGGCTCGGTTGTCGAGAGCGGCACTTGCGGTGCACGTGTGTGTACGGTGTCCAGCAATCTTGCGAGCTCGCCGGCATTGTGCCGATGAAAGAACAACAGTTCATTGCCGAGTGCCAGTCCAACCACCAGCTTTGGATTGCTTTGCGCGGCAGCCAGAGCTGCATTCAGCTCTGTTGCGTCGAACGGGTCGTAAACGCCAATGATGAGAGCGCGGAACTCGAGGGAAGCCGCGATGGCTGGAATGGCCTCGGCGCCGTTCAGCGCGCCATAAGTAATGATCGAATCGAAGCGCAGCCTCAACAGCTGCAAATCGGCGCGGATGGTGCTGGGGTCGGTGCGCGTGGGCTTACCGTTGACGAGTTGCATCGAGCTTGGCGTGTAAGCGATGAACTGGCCGTGCGCCATGGCCGCGGTGAGGCGCTCCAATCGTGGCGCCGCGGATGTGTTTTTGCCGCAGACCGCCGCCAACGCGCTGACGATCAGGAGGAAACCATGCATGTGAAGAACCTCCGATGTCGCAAGCGGGACGTCGGCGGATTTTCGCATAGGCCTGATCTTCGCGCCGTCCGGTGTAGGGCCGTCCGGTGTAAGGATATAATGCGAGCGCAGAAGAGCCTGGCAAGGAGACCCACACTGTGACCACCCAACACGACAAAGCCACACGACTTCGCGCGTTGCACGAGGCACCGGGCGTGTTCGTCATCGCGAATGCTTGGGACGGCGGCTCCGCACGGATTCTGGCGGGACTTGGATTTCGAGCGCTCGCGACTTCCAGTGGTGCCTGCGCCGCGACGCTGGGGCGAGTGGATGGGAAGATAACACGCGACGAGGCCCTCGCTCACGCGCGCAACATCGTTGCCGCTACGGACGTTCCCGTGTCCGCCGACCTCGAGAAGGGTTTCGGGGACTCACCCGAAGTGGTCGCACAGACCATACGTCTGGCCGCGGAGGTCGGACTGGTGGGCTGCTCGATCGAGGACGCGACTGGCACCAACGAGCGGCCGCTTTTTGCCATGAGCCTCGCGGTCGAGCGGGTTGCGGCTGCCGCGCAAGCCGCGCGCGCCTTGCCATTCCCGTTCACGCTAACGGCGCGAGCGGAAAACTATCTCCGCGGCAATCCGGATCTCGACGACACGATCCGCCGCTTGCAAGCTTTTGAGCGGGCGGGAGCCGATGTGTTGTTCGCTCCCGGGCTGCCTGATCTGGCCGCGGTGCGCACGGTCTGCGCTTCGTTGTCGAAGCCGGTCAACTTCATGGTCGCCATCCCGGGTAAGTCATTCAGCGAGTCGGAGCTCTCCGCCGCGGGCGTGCGCCGAATCAGTCTGGCCACTTCGCTCTATCGCGCAGCGATGACGGGTCTCATCGTAGCGGCGCGCGAGGTGAAGGACATGGGGACCTTCGGCTACCTGGATAACTCGCTCACGACCGCAGAGCTCAACAAGTTCCTGCAGAGCTGACCGCGGGAGCTCGCGATCGGGTCCGGGCGAGGCGTGCTCACCGACCCGGCGCTAGATCTCCCGGCTGCGCCTTCTTCAACCAGTCGAGAAACCCGGGCGCGGCCGGATCGCCCTCAGCCGGCGCCCAGGCCGCGAATTCCGAGGCGGTCGCCGGATCGTAAGGCCCTTCCTTCACTTCGAGGAAAGCCCCGCCGTCGGTGTCGGATGTGAGCGTATGCCAGGTGGCTCGAGGGGTTTCGTACGCCATATTGGGCGTGCCCTCACCGGCGGCATAACGCGCCAGCACTTTGCCGTGCTCGTCGAAAGTCAGGATGCTGAACCGGCCTCGCAACACCATGGCGAGCTCCGACTTGCTCAGATGGCGATGAGGGCGGAAGTACGATCCGCTATGGGCAACGACAAAAAACCGTTGCACCAGGTCCGACGGGCCTGCGTGGATATTGTGATGAGCGCGAGCCCGCGGGCTGGCCGTTGCCCGTGCTGACAGCTCATCCAGCAAGGAATGCGAAAATAACTTCATCGGTAGTTCCCGTACGAGATCTGGACAGTGAGCCTGGTATTCTGACCTAAACGAGGTCAACGGACCTCGCCCTCGCCGCGTTTTCCAGGTATGACCGGAGGTGCTGCCATGTGGAACTCAGTTCGAAAGTTTGGACGGCCCCTGTGGGTTGCTGCCGCGGCGGCCGGCTTGAGTGCCCTCTGCGGCACGACTACCGCGTGGGCTGAGGACGCGGCGCCGGCCACGGCTAACCAGGACCAGCCACAGACACAGGCCGCCGTATGGACACCCAAAGAGGTGGAGTTCACCTATATGGGGTTCACCACTACCTACAGTTGCGACGGTCTGCGCGACACCGTGCGCGAGTGGCTCTTGCAACTGGGTGCCCGCAAGGACGACCTGAAGGTCTATGAGCAGCCCTGCTCGGGCGACCCGGATCGTCCGAACCCGTTCCCCGGTTTGCGGATCAAGATGAGCGTGCTGACGCCGGCACCTGCGAACCTTCCGGTGGATACGAAAACGGTGCCTGGCCAATGGCAGACCGTGAAGCTTCCATACCGGGAGTTCGGCCTCAACGCCGCAGGTCAGTGCGAGCTCCTCGAGCAGTTCAAGCAGAAGATCCTTCCGCTATTCACGACCCGGAACGTGGCCCTCCGCACTTCCTGTGTGCCGCATCAGCTCGAGCCGCCCGCGGGCACCAAGCTTCAGGTGGACGTTCTGAAAACCAATCAGAAGAAGGACGCCCCCAAGGAGGCTTCCGCGGCCGAGGAACGCTAAGCAGGGGTGCAACGCACCCGCGGCTCAGGCCTGTCCCGGGTTGCGGCGCTCAACGTTCGGCAAAAATGCGGCAAGTAGGCCGATCAGCGGCAAAAACGCGCACATCTGGTACACAGCGTCGATGCCGAAGGCGTCGGCCAACTTACCCAATACGGCCGCTCCTATGCCGCCCAAGCCGAATGCGAATCCGAAGAACAACCCTGCTACGGTCCCGGTCCGCCCCGGCAACAGCTCCTGGGCATAAACCAGGATCGCGGGAAATGCCGAGGCCAGAATCATCCCGATCGGGACCGTCAGCACCGCGGTCCAGAGGAGATTGGCGTGGGGAAGGACCAGCGTAAACGGCAGCACGCCCAGAATAGATGCCCAGATGACGTACTTGCGGCCGAACCGGTCGCCGAGAGACCCTCCAGCGATGGTCCCCAGCGCCACGGCCGCCAGAAATACAAAGAGCAGCAACTGCGCGTTCTGCACCGAAACGTTGAAGCGATGGATCAGGTAGAACGTGTAGTAGCTCGTCAGGCTCGCCAGGTAGAAGTACTTGGAAAAGATCAGAGCCAGGAGGAGCCCGATCGCGAGCGCAACCTGTCTGGGTTGCGGTGCCAGCGTCGCACTTGCGCCCGCCGCCCGGGGTTTCAGCCGCGCGAGCCCATGGAGCTTGTACCAGTGCCCGACGTTGAAGAGCACGAACATGCCCAGCATCGCGGCGCATGAGAACCACGCGACGCTCGACTGCCCTCGCGGCAGCACGATGAATGCGGCTAACAGAGGCCCAACTGCCGAGCCGACGTTCCCACCAACCTGGAACACGGATTGGGCCAGCCCGTGCCGGCCCCCGGAAGCCATCCGAGCCACCCGGGAAGACTCCGGGTGAAACACGGATGAGCCGGTGCCGACCAGCGCGGCGGCCAATAGCAGCAACCAGTAGTTCGCGGCAAAAGCGAGCAGCAGCAGGCCCACCAGGGTGAAACCCATCCCCACCGACAGCGAATACGGGCGGGGTGAGCGATCCGTGAACAGGCCGATCAGCGGCTGCAGCAGCGAAGCCGTGATCTGATAGGTAAAGGTCAGTAAGCCGATCTGCCCGAACGTCAGGGCATACGAGCCCTTGAGGATTGGGTACAGCGCCGGCAGCAACGACTGCATCATGTCGTTGAGCAGGTGACAGAAGCTGATGGCGAAGAGAATGGAGAAGGTAGTTCGGCCCGCTGCCTGGGCTGGGCTCAGAGCGGCGCTCGCTTCACTGCTCACGAAAGGACTCCTCACCGAAGAGCCCCTGACTATGCGCTATCCGGCGCGGGGAGCCCATCCCTCAAAGGGTAGGGCTCCCTGCCGTATGCCGTCCTTAGAACTTTTGCCCGAACCGCAGCCCGATGGTGCGGGGCATGGTCGGAGTCGTATAGACGTTGATCGGGCCGCAGGTCAACGCGTCACACTCCGCGAATCGGTCTACCACACCGAGGCGGTCGAACGCGTTGGTGACATATAGCTCCGCGGTCATCTTGTTGATCTGCACTCCGGCCGAGAAATCCACGGTTGCATACGCGGGCTCCTGGCCCAGCTGCACGCGCGCCAGCTGGCGCAGGTCGGCCCAGCGCGCGCCGACATACTGAGCCGAGCCTTGCACGTACCCGGTGTAGTTGAATACCGGGAAGTTGTAGCGTGCGATGATGTTACCTTTGAATCGCGGCGTCACCGGCAGCTGCTGGCCATTGGGTGCGTACTGCTCATAAGTTGGATCCAGCACGGGATAACATTTGGCCGGGTTCGCGCAATATTCTTGTGTCAGCTTCGCGTTGAGCAGGGAAGCACTCGCGGATAGCGTGAACGAGCGGGTCACCGCCCACTCGAGATCCGTTTCCGCGCCGCGGACTTCGGCGTTGCCGGCGTTCTCGATGATGGTGAGCGCATTCGGCCCGAGGAACGCGAATTGGAAATTCTTCCATTTTTCGTAGAAGACCGCGCCGTTCCAACGCAGGCTGTTGTTGAACCAGCTGGTCTTCCACCCGATCTCGTAGTTGCTGAGATAGTCGGGCTTGTACGGCGGCAGCTGGCCGCCGCCGTTGCGGTTCACGCCGCCGGGGCGGAAGCCCTTGGACCAGGTCGCGTAAATCAACTTGTCCTTGTCGAG
>Ga0105240_10000585_pt1 | contig 67528 bp, 65 predicted proteins | sample KBSC54metaG_FD_80426 | JGI IMG/M metagenome (GOLD analysis project Ga0105240, IMG submission 80426) | Corn rhizosphere microbial communities from Kellogg Biological Station, Michigan, USA - KBS C5-4 metaG | ecosystem: Host-associated > Plants > Roots > Rhizosphere > Soil | place: Michigan, USA... | reverse complement strand
CACGTCAACGACATTCGGAACCGATTTGAACTGCTTCTCCAGCGTCCAATCCTGCAGCGACTTCAATTCCATGAGGTCGTACTGTGGATTCGTGCTCTTCAGCGTGTACCAATAAATCTGGCCCACCGGGCTATAGTCGGACCCAATCTGCGGTGTCAAACCGTTCGGAAGCACCGCCTGCGTCAGCCGCTCCAGCACCTTTTGCCGGTTCAAATCGTTGGTCGACTGATCGTCAAAAATGAGCATCGTGCTCGATAACCCAAAAAGCGACGTCGACCGCAAATGCTCCAGATGTGGAATGCCGTTCATCACGATTTCGATCGGAATCGTGACCTGCTGTTCCACCTCTTCGGCCGCGCGGCCGGGCCACTGCGTGATCACCTGAACGTAGTTATTGGCTACGTCGGGATACGCTTCAACGGGCAGATTATGAAAGGAAATAGCGCCCCAAATCAGCAGCATAAGGGCCGCTGAAGTGACCAGGAACCGATTGTTCAGAGCGTAATCTACAAGTGCACGAATCATCTAAAGGGACACCATGGGGGCTAGATTACTATCTTAAGATACTGACGTGCCGAACTCCGCGAAGGTATCATCTAAGCACAAGCTGGCACTGAAAATTGGAATAGAATGGTGCCATCTGATGCGTTTTCTTGTCCTGGTCACAGGTTCCTGTCTCATCGCCGCAGCCGCACCGGCTCCCGACCCCACGGGTGTTGAATTCTTCGAGACTAAGATCCGGCCGGTCCTGGCGACCCGCTGCTTCGTCTGCCACAGTTCTCAGGCGCCGAAAGTCCAAGGCGGACTGCAACTCGACACGCGAGCGGCGTTGGAAAAAGGTGGAAATTCCGGTCCGGCAATCATCGCCGGAGATCCCGAAAAGAGTCTCCTTATTCGAGCGATCCGCCAGAAAGACAAGGATCTTAAGATGCCTCCCGGCAAGCCGCTGGCGCCGGAAATTGTCGCCGATTTCGAATCCTGGGTAAAAATGGGAGCGCCGCAGCCCGCAGACTCCCAACTCTCCACCGGACCGAAAAAACCAAAACTCTGGTCGCTAGTGCCGCCCCAGGATCACGCGCCGCCGCAAGTGAAAGATCAGAGCTGGGTAAGAAACGCCGTCGATGCGTTTGTCTTATCGAACCTCGAAGCGAGGGACCTTCACCCTTCGCCGCCGGCCGATCGCCGAACGTTGATCCGCCGCGTCACCTACGACCTGACCGGCCTTCCACCGGCCCCCGAAGAAATTGACGCGTTCGTAGCGGACAAATCGCCCGATGCCTACGCCCGGCTTGTGGACCGTCTCCTGGGATCGCCCCACTACGGTGAGCGCTGGGGCCGCTACTGGCTCGACGTCGCCCGCTACTCCGATTCGCGAAACGTAGGCGAGCGTTTTGCTTATGCATACACCTATCGCGACTGGGTGTTCCAGGCATTCAACGACGACATGCCGTACGACGAATTCCTGCTCAAGCAAATCGCAGCCGATCGCCTGCCGAACCGCGATCCGCGTTCCCTCGCCGCGCTAGGATTCTTGAGTCTCGGCCGCGAATTCCCTAAGAGCCCCCAGGAAACTGTAGATGATCGCATCGACACCGTAATGCGAGGCACCCTCGGTCTTACCGTAAGCTGTGCGCGTTGCCATGATCACAAATACGATCCCATTCCAACGAAGGATTACTACTCGCTCTACGGAATTTTCAACAACACGCGCGAGACGGAAACGCCACCCCTGCTGAATGTTTCCGCCGAAAAAACGCCCCGCGATGAAGTGTTCGAACAGCGTTTCCGGAAAATCGAAAAGACCATCGCGGATTATGAAGAGAAGCGCAACGCAGAGCTGATCAAATTCCAGAAGATCCAGATCGCCGACTATCTGATGGCCGTGCGCGATTCCAAAAACCTCACCAATACCGGTCGCGAAGAATTAGTGAAAGACCGCCAGCTCAATCTCCACATGCTCGACCGCTGGCGCAAATTCCTGGGCGACGCCGAACTGCACGGCGATCCCGTGTTTCTCATCTGGAACGCGCTAGCCTCCCTACCGAACGAGCAATTCACCGCAAAGGCCGCCCCCACAATCACCGCTCAGAAAAACGCGAATCCGCTGGTAGCCGCGGAGTTCGCCACCAAAATGCCGGCCAATATCCGGGAAGCCGCCGACCGTTATTCGGCGCTGCTCAACAAATACGACAAGACCGAAAAGCTGCCCAATGCAAACGAAGAATCCCTGCGCCAGGCCCTCCATGGAAAGAACGCAGCCGTCAATGTTCCAGTAAGTGAATTCGAAATGATCGACACCGAAGGCGACGGCAACAACGTGCGTGGATTTTACGCCCGGCTGCGAGCCATGCGGGCGCTTCACGCATTCGGCGGAACCGCCCCGCGAGCGATGGCCGTAGAAGACGAACCAGTCATTCATCCAGCCCACGTCTTTGTTCGCGGAAACGTAAACAATCCCGGACTCGAAACGCCGCCCCATTTTCTCAGCTGCATCGCCGGCGAAGACCCGCCAACGTTTCGCAACGGCAGTGGACGCTTCGACCTCGCCCGAGCCATCGCCAACAAAGACAATCCGCTTACGGCCCGCGTAATGGTGAATCGCATCTGGCAGCACCACTTCGGCTACGGCATCGTTCGAACCCCCAGCGACTTCGGCCTCCGAGGCGACCCGCCAACGCATCCCGAACTCCTCGACTACCTCGCCCTGCGTTTTATCGAGTCCGGCTGGTCGGTGAAGAAACTGCACCGCCTGATTCTGCTTTCGGCTACGTATCAACAGAGCAGTCAGGACAACGCCGACGCGCGAGCCAAGGACCCGGAAAACATGCTCCTCTGGCGGATGAACCGGCAGCGTCTCGATATCGAGTCGTTACGCGATTCCATGCTCGCAGCCTCTGGCCAAATCGATCTCACGGTCGGCGGCCTTCCCTATTCGCTTACCGCCCAACCGTCGGTTCCCAGGCGAACGGTATACGGCTACATCGAGCGCGGCCGCGTAGTCGGCTTCCTCTCGAACTTCGACTTCGCCAGTCCCGATCAACACGCGCCGCTCCGCTATAACACCACCGTCCCGCAGCAGGCGTTATTCCTCCTCAACAGTGCGTTCATCACCGAGCAGGCGAGCCACCTGATGGAACGCCCCGCCATCCAATCCGCCAAGGAATCCGAGAAGCGAATCAACGAACTATACCGGATCATCTATGGCCGTGCTCCATCCAGCGACGAACTGGCGCTAGGCACAAAGTTCATTACCGCGCCCGAAGAACCAATGCCCTCAAAAGAGAGCGGTCCTTGGCAATACGGATTCGGAGAATTCGATCCCGCCACGGGCAAGCTGAAATCGTTCACGCCATTCCGCTATTTCACGGGCGAATCCTGGCAAGCCGCGACCATCCTGCCGAGCGCCGAAGCCGGCAGCGCCAATTTGCGGTCCACCGGAGGAATGCCCGGCGAAGATCTCCAGCACGCCGTAATCCGCCGTTGGGTCTCGCCTAAAGATGGAAAGATTTCAATCGAAGGCGCCCTCAGCCACAAAACAAGCGCGAGCGACGACGGCGACGGCGTGCGGGCCCGAATCGTCTCGAGTAGCCTGGGCGAACTCGCCACCTGGATGGTCCGAGGCATAGAAGCGGAAACGAAAATCAGCAGTATCGCCGTAAAAGCGGGAGACACAATCGACTTCATCGTCGACGGTCGCAGCGACACCGAAAACGATACATTCACATGGGCGCCGGTAATCCACCTCGGCGACCAAAAATGGTCCGCCGCGTCCGATTTCCACGGCCCCGCGCCAAAGCCGCTCACCGCCTGGCAGCGTTACGCACAAGTCCTATTGGAGACAAACGAATTCGCATTCGTCGACTAAAGAAATGACACACCCATTCTTCACCAGACGCGAAATGCTAACCCGCTGCGGCATGGGGCTTGGCTCCCTTGCTCTCACCCACATGCTCGGCGCAGCCAATTTCACCAACCCACAGGCCCCCAAAGCGCCGCCTCTCCCGGCCAAAGCCAAGCGCGTGATTCATCTCTTCATGAACGGCGGACCATCGCACGTCGACACCTTCGACCCCAAGCCGTCCCTGCAAAAATACGCCGGCAAAGCCATCCCGATTACGCTTAAGACCGAGCGCCGCACGGGAGCCGCCTTCCCATCGCCCTTCGAATTCAAAAAATACGGACAAAGTGGAACGGAGATCAGCGAAATCTTCGCGCCCCTCGGAGAGCACGCCGACGACATGTGCGTCATCCGCTCCATGATGAGCGACATTCCAAATCACGAGCCTTCGCTCATGATGATGAACTGCGGTGAAGTGCGCCAAGTCCGCCCCAGCTTCGGCTCCTGGATCACCTACGGTCTCGGATCGGAGAATCAGAATCTCCCCGGCTTCATAGTGCTCTGTCCCGACGGATTGCCCACGCAAGGCACGCAGAACTGGCGCTCGGCATTCCTGCCCGGAGCCTTCCAAGGCACACAAATCAACACGCGCGAGACCGAAATCGACAAGCTTATCGAGAACATCCAGAATCATTACTCCACACGCCAGGAGCAGCGCCGCCAACTCGATCTCCTCGGTGAGCTCAACAAGAAATATCAAGAGAACCGCCAAGAAGATGCCCTGCTGGAGTCGCGCGTACAGTCGTTCGAGCTGGCGTTCCGCATGCAGATGGAAGCCGACGACACATTCGATCTATCCAAGGAACCCGAAAGCGCCCACAAGGCTTACGGGACCGGTTTCCAAGGCAGACAAATGATGATCGCCCGCCGTCTCTTAGAACGCGGTGTGCGTTTCGTCCAGGTCTGGCACGGCCAAGGCCAACCCTGGGACAGTCACGACGACATCAAGACAAATCACGGCAAGTTAGCCGCGGAATGCGCCCAACCCATCGCCGCGCTTCTCCGCGATCTCAAGCAGCGAGGACTCCTTGATGACACCCTGGTCATCTGGGGCGGAGAATTCGGCCGCACGCCCACTGTCGAGCTCCCCGACGTAGGCGCGAACTCCGGAATGTCGAACGGACGCGATCACAATCCCTACGGCTTTTCTATGTGGGTAGCCGGCGGAGGCTTCAAACGCGGTTACGTGCACGGCGCCACCGACGAATTCGGTTTCGCCGCCGCGGAAAACAAAGTCCACGTCCACGACTTGCACGCAACGCTGCTCCACCAACTCGGCTTCGATCACGAAAAATTCACCTACCGCTACGCCGGACGCGACTTCCGGCTCACTGATGTCCACGGAAACCTTGTGAAGGAACTGTTAGCGTAAAAGCTCCGTGGAAAAATACCTCTTCGTCCTAGCCGGAGGAGCCGTCGGATCCTTGCTCCGCTACATTGTAGGCAACGCCATCATGCAGCGTTACGGCGGCCGCTTCCCGCTAGGAACCGTCCTCATTAACATCACCGGAAGCTTTCTCATCGGCCTCGCGATGACGATTCTCACCGAGCGCCAAGCCAACCCAAACTGGAGACTGGTGCTGGTAGTCGGCTTCCTCGGCGGCTACACCACATTCTCCAGCTTCGAATGGGAAACCTACCAGGCAGTGCAAACCGGAGGCCAGTGGATCGGACTCCTTAATGTTATCGGCAGCGTAACTCTCGGCTACTTGGCCGTCTGGTGCGGCGCGGCGCTGGCCCGGCATTGAAACCGCCCTCAGTATAATAGTCGGCGTGACAAGGCTTCTCTTTTTCCTCGCTCTATCAGCCTGCGCGCTGTTAGCCGACGAACCATTCCCCGCACACCACATCATCGGCAACGTCTACTACGTCGGTTCCACCGAATACGCCTCCTATCTCATCACCACTCCCAAGGGCAATATTCTAATCAACAGCAGTTTCGAATCCACCGTCCCATGGATCCGCGCCAACATAGAAAAACTCGGCTTCAAATTTCAAGATACAAAGATTCTTCTCAACAGCCACGCCCACGCCGATCATGTCGCCGGTAACGCCCTCGTCAAAAAGCTGACCGGCGCGCAGACAATGATCATGGAACAGGATGTCGCCGAAGTAGAATCCGGCGGCAAGGGCGATTTCCAATACAACTCCACATGGCCACCCAGCAAAGTGGATCGCGTGCTACACGACAACGACACCGTCGAGCTAGGCGGCTCAAAGCTGGTGGCCCATCTCACGCCCGGTCACACTCGCGGCAATACTACCTGGACCATGGATGCCGTGGATGGCGGTAAAACATATCACGTCGTAATAATCGGAAGCCCCAATGTGAATAAAGGCTACACGATCGTAAATAACAAGAAGTACCCCGAGATTGCAGAAGATTTCGAACGAACCTTCCGTGTCCTCAAGTCGCTGAAGTGCGATGTTTTCCTCGGCGCGCACGGTAACTACTACGGAATGGCCGAAAAATACGCGCGCCTCCAGAAGGGCGGATCGAATCCATTCATCGACCCCGACGGCTACCGCGCATACGTCAACTCGAAGGAAAAAGCCTTCCGCGACGAATTGGCCCAACAAAGCAGGCAGTAACTTAAAGGAAGCAATCATGCGGCTCGGCGCGGTCACATACAACGTCCTGAAGGACTGGGACCTCGAGACCATCATCAAGAACCTGACTGAAGCCGGCTTCGAAGCGGTCGAGCTTCGCACTGGCCACAAACACGGCGTCGAGCCGTCCATCAACGCAGCCGAGCGTCAACGTGTCTCGAAGCTCTTCGAGGGAAGCAAAGTTCGTTTACTCAGCTACGGCACCACCTGCGAATTCGAATCGCCCGATCCATCCGTCCGCAAAGAGAACGTCGCCACCGCGAAATCGTTTATCCAGCTCGCGCACGACACTGGAGCCTGGGGCGTGAAAGTGCGGCCCAATGGTTTTCCCAAAGACCCCAATTTCTCGCACGAGACGACCATCGCCAACATCGGCGAAGCGTTGCGCGAGCTAGGCGCATATGGAGCCGGCTACGGAGTCGAAATCTGGCTCGAAGTCCATGGTCGCGAAACGCAAGACCCGCCCGTTGCAGCCGCCATCATGAAAGCAACCCGCCACGAAAACGTCGGCCTCTGCTGGAACTCAAATCCCACCGACGTCGTCAACGGAAGTGTCAAACAATATTGGGACCTTCTCAAACCTTGGGTGAAGAATGCGCACATCAACGAACTCGTGAGCGGCTATCCCTATCGCGAACTCTTCGCGCTCATGCGAAATTCCAAGCACTACGACCGCTACACGCTTTGCGAATGCGCCGAGAGCAAGGAACCAGAACGTTTTCTCAGCTACTACAAAGCGCTCTGGACGGAGTTAAACCGCGCATGAGGCGCGGAGTTCTGTTGATCTTCGCGACAGCCGTCGCTCTGTCCGCTGCCCCGATTCCATCTCCCGAGTCGCACTTCGGCCACCGCATGGGAGCCGACGGCAAACTCCTCGATTGGGACAAAGTTGTCTCCTATTTCTATAGTCTCCAGCGAGCAAGCGACAAAATCCGAGTGGACGACCTGGGAAAAACGACCCAAGGCCGCCCCTACATAGCCGCGATCATCGCCGCACCTGACACGCTCAAGCGCCTCAATCGCTACCGTGAAATCCAAACACGTCTGGCAGACCCCCGCACCACCACTGAAGCGGAAGCGGAAAAGCTGATCCTCGAAGGCAAAACCATCGTGATGATCACCTGCTCCATTCACTCGAATGAGGTCGCTTCTACTTCCACGGCCGTCGAATTCGCCTACAAAATCCTCACCGAAGACCGGCCAAAATACCGCGCGATTCTAGCCAACACAATCATCATTCTGGTTCCGTCGCAGAACCCGGACGGCGTCGATATCGTCACGCACTGGTACAGAAAAACGCTCGGCACTCCGTACGAGGGCACAAACCCGCCGGAGCTTTATCAGAAGTATGTAGGACACGACGACAATCGCGATTGGTACATCTTCTCGCAAGCGGAAACGCGGCTTTCGGGCTCAAAGCTTCACAACGTCTGGCATCCGCAAATCGTTTACGATGTACATCAGCAGGGCGCATATGCCTCGCGCATGTTCGTTCCGCCCTGGCTCGATCCCATCGATCCCAACGTCGATCCCATCCTCGCGCAGTCCGGCAACGCGATCGGGAGCGCCATGGCCGCCGACCTCACAGCGGCTGGAAAACCCGGTGTCGCCATTAACGCGCTCTACGATTTCTGGAGTCCCGCGCGTCACTATCAGGCCTACCACGGAGGTATCCGCATCTTAAGTGAATCCGCCAGCGCCAAACTCGCCACTCCGCTCACCGTGCGGCCCGAAGAGCTCAGCAGCACGGCGCTCGGCTACGATCCACGCGTCCGAAGTTGGAATTATCTCGAGCCATGGACGGGCGGCGACTGGCATCCGCGGGACATCGTCGACTATCAATTGATCGCTTTCGAATCGTGTCTCTACCAGGCCGCAATTCGCCGCGAAGATCTGCTGCGCAACTTCTACAAAGTTGGACAAAAGGCCGTCAGCCGCCAATCGCCATACGCATTCGTCGTGCCGGCCGTTCAACTGGACCCAGGCGCAACCCGAGTCATGCTCGAGACGCTGGATTTCGGAATGGTCGAAATCGAACGTGCCCGCGGACCGTTCCATGCAGGCGGCAAGGACTACCAGCCCGGAAGTTACGTCATCCGCATGCAGCAGCCGTACAGCAGCTACGCGAAAACGCTCCTGGAGCGCCAATACTATCCCGATCTGCGCATATATCCCGGAGGTCCGCCCCGTCGCCCGTACGACGTAACCGCGCAGACGTTGCCATTACTGATGGGCGTCTCCGTTGACACGATAGATCAACCATTTCAGGCGGCTCTCGAGCGCATCGATAACTTCCCGCATCCAACCCGAACATCTGGGAATCTTCCAGCCGCCGACATCGATTCCTGGCGCGCCGTAAATGAAGCTTGGTCGAAAGGGCAAACGGTGTCGCGCAATCCGGCCAACGGAGATTTCATTCTCGGCCCGGCAGGGGGAGCCCGGCCCTTGAAACGCCCGCGAATTGGAATCTATAAAAGCTACCAACCAACCATGGACGAAGGCTGGACCCGTTGGCTGCTCGACCAGTTCGGTTTCAATTACAACAGCATCTACAACAAAGAACTACAGGCCGGCGACCTGCGTGCGAAATTCGACGTCATCGTCTTCCCCGATCAGCGCGCCGTCGAAATCCAAAATGGCCACGGTGCTGGCAAAATGCCCGAAGAGTACGTCGGCGGCGTCGGCGATACGGGAGCCGATGCGCTAAAGAAGTTCGCTGCGCAGGGAGGAACCATTCTGTTTTTCAACGAGGCATGCGAGTACGCCATCGAATACCTCGGCGTCGACGCGAAGAACGTGCTTCGAGGCATTCCCAATCGCGATTTCTACTCGCCCGGCTCGCTGCTCAACGTGAAACTCGATCCCACCCACCCGCTGAACTACGGGCTGCCGAAGGAGATCCCCATCTGGTCCGAAGGAAGCCCCGCCTTCGAAATCCCCGCTGGCTCGCGCGACCGCTCCGTCATCACCTACGCCGGTTCCAATATTCTGGCGTCCGGATGGCTGTTGGGAGAAAAATATCTAGTCAATCGTCCTGCACTAGTTGACGCGCCCATCGGCTCAGGCCACGTCATTCTCTTCGGCATGCGGCCGCAATACAGGGCCCAGAGCTATCAAACGTTCAAGCTGTTTTTCAACTCGCTGCTGTATTTCGAATAGAACCGCGCAGCCGTGCGGAACGTATTAGCATGCGCCTCAACGGTCAGTTCGATCGGCTCCGAATAACCGCCGCCTAACGTAATTACACAAGGCACCCGCCGCCTCAAGCATTCGCCAATCACCATCTCGTCGCGGCGTTTCAATCCCGCATGCGTGAGGCCCAACCGGCCGAGCTTATCGGAAGCCAGCCCATCCACGCCCGATTGATAAAACACGATCTCAGGCCGGAACTCAAAAGCCCGCAAAATCGCGCCCGGCAGAATCTCCAAATATTCTTCATCGCCCGTTCCGTCCGGCAAATCAATATCGAGCTTGCTCACCTGTTTGCGAAACGGAAAATTATTCCGGCCATGCACCGAGATCGTAAACACGTTCGAATCATTTTCGAAAATCTTAGCCGTCCCATCGCCCTGATGCACGTCGAGATCAATAATACTCGCGCGCAGCCCAAGCGCCGCGATGGCCACGGCGATATCGTTAAAGACACAAAACCCTGCGCCCTCCGATCGAAAGGCATGATGAGTGCCGCCCGCCAGACCGCCGCCGATCCCAAATTCCAGCGCATCCCGAGCGGCGGACAGCGTCCCGCCAACCGATCCCAGAGTCCGCCGCACCAACCCTTCCGACCAGGGAAAGCCGATGCGCCGCTGCACCACCGGATCGAGCGAACCCTCCCCGAACCGCCGCACATACTCAGCGTCATGAACCAGCGCGATAGTATCCAAATCAGCTGCGGGAGCTGGCTCCAACACAAAAGCGCCGTCCCCAGCCAGCGCCTCCCGCAACAACCGATACTTCCGCACCGGAAACTTGTGTCCCGGAGGTAGCGGGATCTCGTGGTGGTCGCAATAGTAAAGCCGTAGAGGCATTTACCGTTTGGTCAGATCGCGGATCATAATATCTTTGAACCGCATGTTCCCCTTACCGCCGGAATGCAACTGCAGTGCGATGGTGCCGTCATTCATCTTCGCCTTCGGATCGGTGAAATCCACCATCAACACGCCGTTCAAGCGCGTGATCATATGGTTGCCTTCCACTTTGATCAGATATTCGTTCCACTCCTCCGATCGAACCACCGTCTCATTCTCAGGCGCGGGCCAGGCGATCCAATTGCGCCCGTCCTCCGCGTAGATGCCCGCGGTGTGTTGGCCGATGCGGCAGTCGATTTCAAACTGAATTCCTTGCGAAACATCCACCGTTCCCGGTTTAAAATCGGTGTGCATGAAGACGCCGCTGTTCCCGTCGCCTTCACATTTGAAACGCAGCGACAGTTGAAAATCGACGTATTTTTTCACCGTCTGCAAATAGCCGTACCGCTTCGTGATGGCCCGCCCGTGAATTGTGCCGTCTTCCACGTCCCAAATTTCGTCGCCCACCTTGTTCCATCCGGTCAGATCCTTGCCGTTGAACAAAGACTCCCAATCTTCGCCGGGCAGCTTCGGTTTGTTACCCTGCGCAAACAACATAGAGGACGCAACGAGAAGCGCAAAGGCCGCGAAGGCGCGGCGCCAAATCGGACAGGAACACGCAAGCCGGGGGCGCCGGAGTGAGTCCGTTTTGTGCATGTTCCTTAAAAGCGGTAGTTTTCGCATATGTTCAATTCTGCCAGAGAATGCCGGGCAATTGGTCCATCCGGTCGATTAAAAAATCGGGCGGCGTGGTGGCAAGCGTCTCCGGTTGAAATCCATACGTGACGCCGCAGCTCTGGATGCCGGCGTTTCGCGCCGTCTGCACATCCACCGAGCTATCACCCACCATCATCGTCTTACCTGGAGTCGCACCAGCTTCGCTCATCAGAATTTCAATCCCCACCGGATGCGGCTTCTTCCGTTCGAAACTATTTCCACCGTACACCTGAAAGAAGTGCCCGTCCAAGCCAAGCCCCGCCACAATCGCCTTGCTCAAGCCCACCGGTTTGTTCGTCAGCACAGCCATCTGCGCGCCGCGGCCGCGCAGCAGGTCAAGCGTCTCTCTTACGCCCGGGTACAGCGTCGTGTAGTCAAGCATGTGGTCGCGGTAATACTGCATGAAATACGTGAGTCCCCGCGCCACTTCCTCTTCGCTCGCCTCCGGTCCGATAGCGCGCCGCATCAAAATAGGAGCGCCATTGCCCACATACGAAGCGATGCGCTCAAGCGTCAGCCGGGGCAGCCCCAGGTGCTCCAGCGCCGCGTTCACCGCGTGCGCCAGGTCGAGCTTGGAATCAATCAGTGTGCCGTCAAGATCGAAAATCGTGAGATCCATGGAAACTTCCATGCTCTCACGCCTTGTCTTCGGGCAGCTTCTCAGGCTTCTTCTTTTTCGATTTCACTGCGTCCGCCCAGATCTTCTTAATCTCCTCGTAGCTCTTCCGGAAGCCATCCTTTAGCTCGTGAGGAGTCGCCATCGACAGGACATTCGCGCTCTCCATCACATAAGGAGAAATTCCCGACCCAACCACGGCGCTGTGTGTTGGACCCGGAGCGAACGCCACCAGAACCAGCAACAGAATCGCCGAGATGAAGAACCCTCTCACCAACCCGAACGCGCCGCCCAGCAGGCGATCGAGCCACGTGAGCCCAATCATCTTGAAAATCTTGTGCAGCCCCCAGCTCACCAAAGTGCCGATCACCATCACCGCAGCTAGCACCAAAAGAAATCCAAGAACGTTTGCCACCGCCTTCGAAGCGAGCACCGGAGCCATCCACCCGCCGACAGTGCTATAGAGCCAAGCCGCTGCGATGAACCCGATCAACACGGCCGCCGTACCAATGCCGATCTTAATGAGGCCCTTGGAAAAGCCCGCCACCACCGACGCGCCAATGATCAAAGCAAAAATGAAATCAAGCCAGGTCACAATATTTTGCCGGTCAATACCCGATACGCTTCTTTGTACTTTTCGCTGGTCCGTTCCTGTACACCCTGCGGCAGCGCCGGCGCGGGAGGCAATTTGTTCCAGCGTATCGATTCCAAATAATCCCGAACATACTGCTTATCATAAGAAGGCTGAGGCCCACCGGGCTGATACGTTTCCACCGGCCAGAACCGCGACGAATCCGGAGTCAACACTTCATCCGCCAGCACCAGTTCCTCGCCCACAAATCCAAATTCGAATTTCGTGTCCGCAATAACAATACCCTTCGTCTCCGCATACCGCGCCGCGCGCGAGTAAATGTCCAGAGTGAGATCTCGAATCCACGTGGCCAGTTCACGTCCGATGGAGTCAGCGACCGTCGCGAAAGTCACGTTTTCATCGTGCCCCGTTGACGCTTTCGACGCCGGAGTGAAAATCGGCTCCGGCAGTTTCGAACTCTCCTGAAGCTGTTCCGGCAAATGGATGCCGCAAATCGATCCCGTTGCCTTGTAGTCTTTCCATCCCGAGCCGGAGATGTAGCCCCGCGCCACACACTCCACATCGATCATCTTCGCCTTCTTCACCAGCATCGATCGGCCGCGAAGTTGTTCCGCGAACGGCCGCAGTTCCGCCGGATATTCCCCCACATCCGCCGTGATCAAATGATTCGGAGTAACGCCCCGCAGAAAATCAAACCAGAAGAGTGACATCTGCGTCAGCACTGCGCCTTTCTCCGGTATCCCGCTTGCCAGAATGTAGTCGAACGCGGAGATGCGGTCCGTGGCGACAATCAGCAGGTGTTCGCCCACCGAGTAAACGTCGCGCACCTTGCCGCGCGCATGCAGAGGAATTCCCGGCAGGTTGCTCTCGAGCAGGATCATGTTCTCGGTCTAGTATCGCACTCGCTATTCGAGTGCGAACGCCACCAACGAATCACTCAACTTGACGCCCGCAATCTCGTGCCCCCCGGCCGCAATCACCACGTACTGTTTCCCATTCGGCGCGCGATACGTCATCGGCGTGGCGCGAGCGCTTGTCGGAAGATCGCCCATCCAAAGCTGTTTTCCCGTTTGCACATCAAACGCATGCAGGTGCGCGTCAAGCGACGCCCCGATAAACACAAGCCCGCCCGCCGTGACGATGGGACCCCCGAGATTAACCGAGCCCCAATTCGCCGCCTCTGGATGCGCTGCCAGCCAAGGCATCGAACCAAGCGGCACTTCCCACCGAATCTTCCCATTGTTGACATCCACGGCGGTCAGCGCCCCCCACGGCGGCGCGTTGCAAGGCAATCGATTTTCATTCAACAGGAAATCGCGGCGCATCCAATAGGGAGAACCATGCTGAGGAGCGTACTCGCCGCCCGGATGCGCCTTCCGGAATTCGGCAATCTTATCGCGAGGAATCAGGTGAACAACGGAGGGAAGGCGATTGGTGGGAATCAGCAGCAGTCCGCTTGCAGGATCGAAAGCCGCGCCGCCCCACGCCATGCCCCCGATATTTCCCGGCGTCACCAACGAACCACCAAGACTCGGCGGAGTGAACACGCCCTCTGAACGCAAACCCGCCACCGTTTCCCGGCACCACTTGCGATCTTCTTCCGTCGCTCCCCACACATCAGCCGAGGTCAACTTCTGAGGCACCAGCGCCGTTGGAGCAGTAGGAAACGGCTGCGTCGGAAATGCCTTTTCGCCCGGAACATCACTACCGGGAACCGGCCGTTCCTCCACCGGAAAAATCGGCTTGCCACTAACGCGATCGAGCAGAAAAAGATGGCCCGTCTTCGACCCAGCAGCAATCGCCGGAATTGTTTTATTCCCCTGCCGCACCGTAATGAGCGTAGGCTGAGACGCCACGTCATAGTCCCAAAGATCATGATGGACCGTCTGGAAATACCACACCATTTCGCCCGTATCGGCGCGCAAAGCAACCACGGAATTCGCATACCGGTCGTCACCAGGCCGTTCTCCGCCATAGTAATCCGGGCTGGCGCTCCCGGTCGGCAGGAAGACAAGATTCCGCTCCGGGTCCGCCGAGATAATCGACCACGCATTGGCGCCTCCGGCCCGGATCCCTTTAGTCAGCGCCAGCGAATGCCACGTCCACAGAAGTTTGCCCGTGCGCACATCATATCCGCGAACTTCGCCGCTCGCGGTTTCTAGAAATCCGTTGTCGGCGATAGCCGAACCCACCACCACCACGCCTCCAACCACTACCGGCGGCGACGTCTCCTCATATTCCGATTCTTCATGCGGAGCCACGCGCAGCCCGTTGCGCAAACGCACCTCGCCGTTATCCCCGAAGTCATCAAACCGCCGGCCCGTCTTCGAGTCCAGCGCAATCAGCCGCGCATCCACCGATGCCAGGAACAGACGCCGCTGTTTCGTTTTCGAATCTACCCATGTCGACACCCCGCGATTTGCAAAATCGCCGTACCCCGCATCTCGATTGACCTTCGCATCAAAGCGCCACAGCTCCTTGCCGGTGGCCGGATCGAGCGCGATCACTTTGCCCAACGGTGTTGTAACAAACAGGGTTCCATCCACGTAGAGCGGCGTCGATTCGAACGCAGTTGCCCGGCCCTTCTCCCCCTTGTACAGGTCACCCGTGTGGAATGTCCAGGCAACCTTCAACTTGTGAACATTCGATCGATCGATCTGCTTCAGCGGAGAAAATTTCGTCCCTCCAGGGTCCCGTCCGTAATAAGGCCAGTCACCTTCTGCGATCAAAGTCAGAGCCAGCAAAATCGAAAGCATAAGTGTAGTGTACGAATTGGCAGGGATGTAAGTTCTACTCAGTAGCGCACTTCAAACCGCTTTATCTCCAATAGATTAGCCATGGCAAGCCGCGTGCTCAATTGTATGCGGGGTGACAAGTATGAATACCGATCAACTTGAGGGCAAGTGGAAGCAACTTAAAGGAAGTGCGCGCGCAAAGTGGGGCAAACTCACCGATGACGACGTGGAGTATATCGCGGGCAACTCCGAAAGGTTTGTGGGCCGCTTGCAGGAGCGCTACGGCATCAGAAAAGAAGAAGCTCAAAAGCAATTCGACGACTGGCAGAATGCTCAAGATGCGGAGCTAGCAAACAAGCGATAGAATCTATTTTCTTTTCACTAGCAGAGCGGCGGGTTTCCCAAAAACCCGCCCTCCGTTAAGACAGCCTTATACTGAGAGCTTCGAATGAAGCTCTCCATCCTGGTGCCCGTCTACAACGAGCGCGCGGTAGTAGAGCGAAGTCTCTCACAGATAATCGCGGCCCCTCTGCCCGAAGACATGGGCCGGGAAGTAATCCTCGTAGACGATTGTTGCACCGACGGCACTTCTGCGATCCTCGAGCGGTTCGCAGTGCAGCATTCGTGTGTACGTCTGTTTCGGCACGCCATTAATCAAGGAAAGGGCGCAGCTGTTCGAACAGCCATTCAAAATGCAACTGGTGATTTCTGCCTCGTCCAGGACGCGGACCTGGAATACGATCCGTCCGAATACCCAAAACTGCTCCGCCCCCTGCTCGACGGCCACGCCGATGCTGTGTTCGGTTCGCGTTATCTCGCTGGCGAGCAAACTCGAGTGCTTCCCTACTGGCACTCGATGATCAATAAGTTCTTGACTACCGTCTCCAACATGTTCTCCAACCTCAACGTAACCGACATGGAGACCTGCTACAAAGTGTTCCGAACCGATCTGCTGAAAAGCATCCCGGTCCGCTCCAACCGCTTCGGCTTCGAGCCGGAGATCACCATGAAATGCGGCAAGCGCAAACTGCGCATCTACGAAGTGCCGATCAGCTACCATGGCCGCACCTACGAAGAAGGAAAAAAGATCGGGTGGAAGGACGGACTCAAAGTCTTCGGCGTCATCCTGCATTTCTGGTTGATCGACGATCTCTACGTCGAGCCCTACGGCCGTGGCTCTCTCAACAACATCTCCGGAACGCCGCAATACATCAGTTGGATCACCAGCATCCTGCGGCCTCACTTGAAAGACACCGTACTCGAAGTGGGCGCAGGCATCGGCAACATCACCGGCCGTCTGATGGGGAAACGGACGCACTATATAGCCACCGAGCGCGACTCGCTCTACTTGCACGCTCTGCGCAATCGGTTTCTCCGCACGCCCAACGTCTCCGTGATGGCCCTGGATCCCGAAGCGCCGCATGTCTTTGATGAACTGCGCGAATCGGTCGAGAGCGTCCTCTGCATCAACGTCCTTGAGCACGTCGCCGATCCGCTGGCCACTCTCAAAAGTCTTCGCACCACGCTCGAACCGGACGGCGCCATCATCGTCCTGGTTCCGCAAAGCGGGTCGCTATTCGGAAGCATAGATCGCACGCTCGGGCACAAGCGCCGGTTCAATCGCGCGGACCTGCTCGATCTTCTACGCCAAGCGGGGTTCGAAGCGCGAGAGGTACATCAGTTGAACAAAATCGGCCGTCCATTCTGGTGGCTTTTCGGCACGGTACTGCGGCGCGAACAAATCAGCAGGATCGCACTAAAGCTCTTCGACAAAACCGTGTGGTTCTGGCGCAGAACAGAATTCCTGCTGCCCTGGTCCGGACTCTCGTTGATCGTCGTGGCACGCCGCCCGGTCACCGCGCCGCTGAATGATCCTGCTGGATCACCATCAATGTGAACGATCCTGGCAACACCGGCCCTCTACCCCAGCCTCCTGCGGGCACCGGCCCAAACTTCGCCGAGGGGACGAACACACCTACACACTCGGCGGGGATGGGAGCTGGGACTACATCGTACCCGATCCGCCGAATCATCACACGGCAGAATCGCGTAATGGCCGTCGATGAGGACAACGGAACGCTCCTCGGCGATGTCAGCGGAATCCAAGGCGCGCACGGAACCGCGGTGGCGGATGGCACGGGTTATGGGTTGCAACCTCAGGTAATGAAGCACTCCGTGGTTATGTTCGATCTGAAGACGTTCAAGGGGCTTGGCCGGATCCCGGCGGCTGAAGATGCCGATGCCATCCTTTACGACGACGCATCGGACCGCATCTTTACGTTGAATGGCGCCGCCCATTCCTCGACGGTGATCGACCCTCGGGCAGGGACGCTGATCACGAACATTGCACTCGGCGGCGTTCCGGAGTACGGCCAGCGACGGCAAGGTGTACGCGAATCTCACCGACATGAGCGAGGTGGTTGAGATAGATGCGAAAACGGCGGCCGTGACCCGGCGTTGGTCCACTGCCCCGTGCAAGCAGCCGGTCGCCATGGCCATCGATACTGCCCACAATCGGCTGTTCAGCGGACGCCGCAGCGGCGTGATGGCAGTCTCCGACCATCAGGCCCGCAAGGTGACTGCACGCTCCCGATCGGCACTGGCGTGGACGGCGTGCCGTTCGACGCGGTCTCGGGCAACGCGTTTGCCTCGAATGCGAATGGTACGCTCACGGTGATTCATCAGGACGCTCCTGATCAATATCACGTCATCGAGAATGTACAGACGCCGCAGGGCTCGCGCAATATGGGGCTCGACCCTACCAATCACCGCGTGTGGGTGACGCGGTAAGACGAGGATGGCTGCCCGAGGAGTGACGCCATGGTAGCCAGTGTGAGAACGAGCACGCTGTTCCGCATAAAGGCTCCTTTCTGTTTGAAGTATATCGAAGTGATCGTCACTCTTCTCTAAGAGCAATTAGAGGCTCAACCGAGGCGGCGCGGCGCGCCGGAACCCAACAGGCAAGCAGACCTACAAACGCGACCACCACAGCCGCAGCCGCGTAGAGCTGGGCGTCAGCGGCGCCCGATCCGTAAAGCAGATGCCAAATAACGCGCGTACCGGCTATCGCCAGCACCAGCCCGATCGCAACACCGGTGAAAACGACGGACATTCCTTCCCGCATCACAATCACAAGTACCTCCGCCGGTTCGGCTCCTATGGCTAGCCGGATGCCGATCTCTTTCGTGCGGCGGTACACCGAAAAAGCCATCGCGCCATAGAGGCCGATAGCGCTCAGCAAAACAGCCAATACCGCGGCGTAGGACACAAAGCCGGCTGTGATACGAAGTTCACTGATAGCTCCGGCCGTCTGCATAGGAAGCGTGATGGTTTCAGCAATTGGTACATCCGGGTCGACCCGATTCACTTCACGCACCAGCATTGGAAGCATGGCCGCCGGATCGCCTTTGACGCGGACCAGCACGCGTGCGTCTACTTGTGTGGGATTCTGCCAGGAGGGTGTATAGACATACGGTTGGGTAGCCTTACCGCGGTTTTGGAGCGGAATGTCCTTGACGATTCCCACTACTTGGCGCGGCTGCTGATTCACCATCAAGGTCGCGCCGATCACGTTGCCCGTGGGCCAGAATCGGCGTGCCAGCGCCTCGCTCACGATGGTGACTGCCGGAGAGTGAACAGTGTCACGCCGATTGAACTCACGTCCACGCAGCACGGGAGTTCGTAGTGTTTCAAAGTACCGCGGGCCGATCTCGATGTGTCCGCACTCGATCGACTGCGAATCTGCCCATCCGCCTAACGACACCCGCGCGGATCCACCGACCAGGGCCGCGCCGGTGGTGACGATGCTGGCCGACTCGACGGCGGGCAATCCGTCGAGGCGCTCGATCGCGGCGCGCAAGAACTGGTGCGCCTTTTCCGGCGGGTACTGAAGCAAGCGAGGGCGCAACCGCATGAGCGCCACGTGTGACGCCTCAAAATTGATCCCGGCAATCATCGTATGCGCGCTAGTGGCGAAAAGTCCCGCGATCGCGGCCAGCGCTACAGCCACTCCGGCCTGCGCGCCAACCACGCACCGTCCCAACCGCAGTCCCCCGGTGACGGCGCCTCCCTGTCGTTTAAGGCTCTCAGCGGCATCGGCGCGAACGGACTTGAGCGCCGGGAGGATGCCGGCCAGAAAGCCGGCTGCGATCGAGACGGCGATAATGGCCAGAATGACACGGGGCGCGGGACTGAAATTGTAATAGAGAGGATGCCCCTCCCCGTCCAGCGAATAAAACGACCTGCTGAGCGCGCCGGTCAGAAGTAGCGAAAATAGCATCCCCAGCCCGCCGCCGCACACTGCCAGCAGAAGCGACTCGGTGATCAACTGCCTCACCAATCGCATACTTCCGGCGCCGAGAGAAGAGCGTATCGCGAATTCACGAGTGCGTGCGCTGTTCCGTGCGATCAGGAGGCCGGCCAGATTCAGGCAGCAAACCACGAGGAGAACTCCTGCGACGCCAACTAACAACTCTATGAATCGAATTTCACTGCGGCGAACTATGTCCGCATGGAAGACACCTCTAGCGTGAGCGACCATTATGCCTGTGTTCTCGCCCTCGTTAGCGGTCTCCCAGGATTGCGGGACAAGAGCGGCCATCTCGGCGCGTGCCTGCTCGACGTTGAATCCGTCCCGAAGCCGGCCAATCATGTCAAAGACGGTGCAGTCGGCCGCGAACGCGTCTTCGCACCAGCGGTATCCCGCGCGCGCCATCATCGTGGGGATATAGATCTCGGCAGGTTGAATGTTTACGCCGCGAAACGTCGCAGGCGCCACCCCGAGCACCAGGAACGTGGTTCCGTTGATCTTCAGGGTCGAGCCCACTGCATCCGGCGATGACCCGAACCAGTTGCGCCAAAAGTCGTAACTGAGCACGGCGACACGATCCCGATCGGGAACGCTGTCTTCATCCTCACGGAAGAAACGGCCGAGGGCCGGCCTCAGCCCGAGTAAGGGGAAGAAATTCGCCGACTCAACGGCGCCATTCACTTCCTTGGAGTGATTGTGAATGGTCGCAAAGAGAGGCGCAGTGGAATAGTGTGCCGCCAGGCCTTGTAGCGCTCTGGTCCGGTCCCGAAAATGAACGTAATCCGGATAGGAGACCCAACCGGCGCTTCCGCCGTGCCGCCGGGTCGCCTGGACGACGACAACCCGATCCGGCCGATCCACCGGGAGTTCGCGGAAGAACATCGTATTAGCGAGGGTGAATACTGTAGAGATCGCCCCAGTGCCAAATCCGAGCGTGAGCACCGCCGCGGCAGTAAATCCCGGGCTACGGCGCAACCCCCGTGCTGCGTATCGGAGATCTTGCATGGCCGTCTCCAGCCACGAGATGCCGCGTGCCTGCCGGCATTCTTCTTTCACCTGATCCAGTCCGCCGAAAGCAAGCCGTGACCGCCTCAATGCCTCTTGCCGGCTCAAGCCGGATCGCATGAATTTCTCGACCTCGTGCTCAAGGTGGAGTTGCAGTTCATCATCGAGTTCCTTCTCAACAGTCCGCCTTCGAAAGACGGCTCGAAGCCGAAATAGCACGTCACGAATCATCAGCCCTCCTCGGCCCGGGAGTTCACTTTGTTCCCCTGCCGCTTCGACAACAAAATTCTACTAATGTTGTTGTCGAAGTGCAAGGGGAGCGTTTTATCCGTGTTTATTCACCTTCATCCATGGCCCATAGGACTTACCAGGCCCCGCGGATTACCGTAGAAGAAGACATGCGAGCCGTCACCCTCGACTACCAAAGCCGGTCCCTCCAACAACGCGACATCCCCGAGCCCGCGCTCGAACACGACACCCAAGTATTGTTTCGAGTCCTCGAAGCCGGCGTCTGCGGCACCGATCGCGAACTAGCCCTGTTTCGCCTCGGATTCCCACCACCCGGCAGCGATTTTCTGGTAATGGGACACGAAGCGCTCGGCGAAGTCACCGCCGTCGGCCCAGCCATCCACAATATTCGCCCAGGCGACCTGGTCGCGCCACAAATCCGCCGCGCCTGCAAGCCACCCTGCCCCTCGTGCGCGAGAAACCGCCGCGATCTCTGCGTCTCCGGAAAATGTCAGGAACGCGGCATCAACGGCGCTCACGGTTACTTCGCCGATTTCGCAATCGACCACGCAGCCGATCTCCTCCTCATCCCCCAGTCCATCGCCGAGTTCGGAGTCCTGCTCGAGCCCTTGAGCGTTGTCGAAAAAGCAGTCCAACTTGCCATTCGCCTTCATGAACCGGACGCTCGTACAGCCACCGTCCTCGGCGCAGGCAGCGTCGGAATCCTCGCTGCACTCACGCTGCAAGCCCGCGGATTCGAAGTCTCCGTACATTCGCTCGAAGCCGCCTCCGGATACCGTGCAAAGCTGCTCGATCAAGCAGGTATACGCTACACCACCGCACTCGACGAAAAAGCCGACATCATCATCGAAGCTACCGGATCACCCGGTGCGACCCTACAAGGGATCGGCTCTCTCGCCGCATTAGGAGTAATGATCGTGCTAGGAGCCACCATCGCAAACGGCGAAATCCCCTTCGTAAATCTAGTCGTAAAAAACCAAACAATCGCCGGCAGCGTAAACGCCAGTCCCGAGGCCGCGAAACTCGCTGTCGAAGACCTCGCGCGCTTTAACCCCGAAGTACTTCGAGGCCTCATCCGCCGCACCCAGTTCGGAGATTTCGAACAATCCATCCTAGGCCCGCCGGGAGAGCGCCCGAAAATTGTTCACGTACTCTGAGCTTGTACACTAGTGATTTAATGAGCTTCACCTTCCGGCACGCCATCTGCAACGAAGCATTCGACAAATGGGCTTTTCGAGACGCATGCAAAACAATGCGCAAAGCCGGCTATAGCGGCATCGAGATCGCCCCGTTTACACTCGCGGAAGATCCCGCCACCGTTTCGCCGGCCAAACGCGCCGAATACAAACAGATCATCGCCGATGAAGGCCTCGCATTCGTCGGTCTTCACTGGCTCATGGCCTCGCCGAAGGGTCTCCACGTCACAACTCCAGATACCGCCGTGCGTGACCGAAGTTGGCTCCACGTCCGCAATCTGATCGGCCTCTGCGCCGATCTCGGCCCCAACGGCGTCATGGTGTTTGGCTCGCCGCACCAGCGCACCTCCACCGGCGGACTCACGCGCCAGCAGGCAACGCGCAACTACGTCGAAGGCCTCGTCTCCGTGGCGCCCCATGCGGCCGATCGCGGCGTCACCATCCTCATCGAAGCGCTCCCCATAGGTCAGTCCGACGTGGTCCAGACCCTCGAAGAAGCTGTCGCGCTGGTAAAAGAAATCAACAGTCCTGCCATACGCACTATGTTCGATACCCACAACGCAGTAGACGAAATAGAGCCCCACGCAGTTCTCCTCGATCGCTACTACGATTTCATTCGCCACGTCCACGTCAACGAACTCGACGGCCGGCATTGCGGTCAGGCCGATTACGATTTCGCGCCGATTCTGAAGGTGCTCAAGCGCCGCAACTATGCGGGTTGGGTTTCACTCGAGGCCTTCGACTTCGCCCCCGGCGGCGAGGCCATCGCCAATCAATCCATCCGTCATCTCGAATCCGTGATAGCGAGGCTCGCATGAAATACGTTGTCACTGGAGGCGCCGGTTTCATAGGCTCGAATCTCGTGCGAGGCCTGCTCGCCGATGGTCCTCATCAAATCGTCGTCGTCGACAATCTGCTCACGGGCAGCGAGCGCAATCTCGACGAAGTTAGTTCGCAAATCGACTTCCAGCGAATCGATCTTCGCGATTTCGAGCCCACGCGCGCCGCCTTCAACGGCACCGATGTAGTCTTCCACCTCGCCGCTATTCCGTCCGTCCCCCGCTCCATCGAAGATCCGCGGCCTTCGCACGAAGCCAATATCGACGCCACGTTCAATGTCTATCTCGCCGCGAAAGAAGCGGGCGTGAAGCGAGTGGTCTACGCCGCCTCGTCCTCCGCATACGGCGATTCCGATGTTCTGCCGAAAGTGGAGACCATGGTCCCGCGCCCGAAATCTCCATACGCTGTACAGAAGCTATTGGGCGAATATTACGCCGGCGCTTTCTCTTCCTGCTTCGGTCTGGAAGCCGTCGCTTTACGTTTCTTCAACGTCTACGGCCCGCGCCAGGATCCCGCCAGCGCCTATTCCGGAATACTTTCGATTTTCATGAAGTGCGTCATCACGGGCCAAGTGCCGCTCATCCACGGCGACGGCGAACAATCAAGAGATTTTACTTACGTCGAAGACGTAGTGGGCCTGCTGCTGAAAGCCTCGCGCGCCCCCAACGTTTCCGGTCAAGTCTACAATGCCGGCAACGGGAATCGCTACTCCTTGAATATAGTTTGGGATGTACTGCAGAAGATCGCCGGTGTGAAAATCGCAGCCCGATATGGGCCGCCCCGCGCGGGCGACGTGCGTGACTCACAAGCCGACACCACCGCCGCCGTGCGCGAGCTCGGCCACAAGCCGCTCTACTCCCTCGAAGACGGCTTACGGAAAACGCTCGACTGGTATCGCCACGACCTGGCCGCTACCGCTGCGTCAACAAGCTCTTGAAGAACGCGAAAAAGCGCGCATAATCAAGCCCCAGCATCACTTGAACCGGCGTCGCCTTAGGCGCAAGTTTCCTGTCCAGCGGCGCCACAGCCCCATAGTATTCGCCGAAACGCGCGTCAACATCAAGATACATCGATTCCTGAGACGTGACGATCTTCGGATCGATCAAATACCCCGCCGCCAGCGGATCCCAAATATATCCCGTTGTTTTCGCATCCTTCAGAAAGCCGGGATATCCGTTGCCCAATGCGTCTTTGAATAGCTCGGTCGCAGGAGTCTTAGCGGCCACGATTTCATCGAACTGTTTTCGAGTAAACACCGCCCGGTTACAGATGTCCAGTCCGAACATAATCTTCCTCGGCACCCGCGATCGCATAATCACCTGCGCCGCCTCAGGATCGAACCAGAAATTCACCTCGGCGTGTTTCGTAGCGTTGCCCGGCACCCGCACATTCCCGCCCATAAAAACAATTTGCTTGATCTTTGTTTCAAGATCCGGACGCAGCCGAAAGGCGATGGCCAAGTTGGTCATCGGCCCAATCGCCAGAATTGTAATATCGCCCGCCAACCTGTCGATAGTCTCAATCAGGAAATCCACGCCGCCTCGGGTACCCACCTCAACCCCGGCCGGGAACGGTTTTTCAAATGCCGCCATATACGCAAACGGCCCCCACCGCCGCGACTCCTCCCGCGCCATCCCCGCCGTGTGGGTCAAAGGCATTTGCGCACCCACGAACATGCGAACGTCGGCTCGTCCAATCGCCTTCAGAGCCTGGTCCATGTGCTTCCGGCCCTCGGGAGCCCAAGTGTTTCCGGAAACCACGGTGATACCGGCAACGGCAGCTTTCTCCGGGCTTCGCAGCAACATAACCGCTGCCTGGCAATCGTCGTTGAAGTATCCTGGATCGGAATCGATGATGATCCGCTCCGGTCCCGCCAGAACGAGTTGTGTCAGCAAGGGAATCAGCAAAAATCGGCCCACAGACTAACACGCTACACTAAAGAGGACCCATACATGTTTGAAAAATCTTCGGAACGATTGTACGTTTCCACGCTTCTAGCGGAACTTCCGTGGGTTGTGCATGGCTTTGGATGCCGTGCGACACACGGCTGGCCGGCGCGATTCACCAACCTGAAGCAAACTCATTCGGACAAAATTGTTGTCGCGGACGACCGGAAAGGTTGTCTCGAGCAGGGCGACGCGCTCATCACCAGCGAACCTGGAAATCTCATCGGAGTGCGCACCGCGGATTGCGTACCGGTCTTGATTGCAGATCCGGAACATCGCACCGTCGCTGTCATACACGCCGGTTGGCGTGGCACTTCCGCTGAAATCGTTGCCAAGGCAATCGCCAAACTGACCAGCGAGTTCGGCAGCCGTCCTGCCGCTATGCGTGCGGCCATCGGACCGGCCATTGGACCCTGCTGTTACGAAGTGGGCCCCGAGGTAAGCGCGCTCTTTCACACCGCCGGCCCAACCGTCGATCTCCGGGCCGCCAATCAGGCACAGCTACTGCGTGCCGGCCTCGCTCCTGAACACATCGACGTCAGCGAATTCTGCACGCTTTGCTATGGCGATGGCGAGTTCCATTCGTTTCGGAGGGACAAAGAATCCTCCGGCCGCATGGTTTCCGCAATCGGGATCAGAGCTTGAACGGGACGAAAAAAGCGCGGGCCTGAACCCGCGCTCTCGAAAGAAGCAAGGTCGAGCGGACGTGAATTACGCGGCGTTAACCAATAAGTCGTCGAACGATTCCGAACCGTCTTCCTGCGCCCGGTCCGCAGCTTCCTGGCACGCGATGCAATATGGCGTCCACGGTACTGCGGCAACCCGCTTCGGACTGATGTCTTCGTCGCAATGCACACACACGCCGAACGATCCGTCCTCGACGCGGCGCAGGGCAGCGCGCACGTTGCGGAGCAAATTCGATTCGCGGTCGAGATTGCGGATGGCGAGCTCACGCTCGGCTGCGTTCTGGACTTCGTCCAGAGCATCGGGACTCTTTTCGATTGTGATCCCTTCGCGATTTTTGATTACTGCGATGAGCTCTGCTTGTCTTGCTTCCAGTATCTCGCGATACTTTTTGATTTCGCTCTTAGTCATGGCTGCTTCTCCTTACTACTTCTTTCGATTCAATCCTTGCCCTTATCGGGCTTTCTTAATTCAATAACGCTTTAGACGCGGTGACCCGGTCAAAGTTTCAAAACCTGTCTACTCTAAATTGCAGAACAGGACGCGCAGAACAAAACGCGATGACTCGGGAGTTGATTCCGGGAGCTGTCTTCACGCCCCGTCCGGGAGGACCTTCGATTTCTGCTTCCCAAGATCATAGCACATTGCCTAGCATTTTCATTGCCAGACCGTTTGATGCGTCTGGTCTCCCTCTGGTTGCAAGTTCCTAAGTCGTACAGCATCGCTACTTATCGGCTTAAATTCACCGATCCATTAGCTGCACTTTGATCTGACGATTGGAACCCGGAAAAGGTTCAAGAGTATTCGAACACAGAACGTTCCGAATAGTCTCGTATTGCCCGTAACTAATTGATTACTCAGCGGATAAATATTTTGCCAAACGCGAGCGAGATCATCCTGCCATCTCCTTGAGCCGACCATGTTCGGCTCACCGCTAGTACCAAAGATATCGCTCCCGTACCCTTAAGATCACTCGGGAGCGGCACAGCCAGTTCAAAGTCAACGTTATCGGGACCCAGCTGAAAATTCGCCAGTTCCCTTGAGTTAATGTCTACGGTAAGCCGCACGGTGCCATTTTGAAACAACTCCTGAGGAGCATGTCCAAGGAGGTGTAGGCTCTGACCGGTGGCAACCGGGCCGCCCAAGCGAACCTCAGCCCGCGGGCCCATCCAACGAATGGTACCGTCGGGCGGATACCATCCCGTCCCCAACTGTTTACTAAAGAGAGGATTACCGACATCGAGGAATCTCGGTTCTTCTACCTTCGAAGCCCCGAGGACAAACGAGTATTGGGTGGTGATATTCCTTAGGCGGCCACCGGCGGCGTCGTAGACCACAGCGTCGCCGCGATCCAGTGCCCGCAGCAGGATCGCCGAAGGCAGGAAGAATTCCGTGATGTCCTGTATCTCCGGATGTTCTTCAATTCGCTGCCGCTGATATGCGACGGGCGATACATATATATTCTCAACTCCCACTGTTCGAAACGCCCCGTCGGGAAAAGTTGCCCAGAACACGTCATTCGAAACTCCGCTAACAACAATGGCCTGACGTGGATGGATCTCGCGGGCGCGTTGTGCACCCAACATCAGATCACGCACCGCGTGGCTTCGATCGTAGTGCCAGCGCGTTTCCGCCCGAGCCAACGGAATCGCTGCGGCCAGATATATCGCAGCCAGCCCAAAGGAAATGATCCGAATCCAAATCGCCGACCTGCTCGCTTCCGCAAGCGCCCACGCCGCCAGCATCGATAGGCCGATGGCCGGAATCGTCACGTAGTAAGTAGTCATGTGGTCGCGCAACGGCAACAGCGGACTGAGCACCAGCACGTACCAGGAAACAAAGAATAGCGCCAGCAAATCCCGCCGGTAAATTTTCCACACAACAAATGCCGCAAGCGCTGCGACTAGGACCCAGGCGGCGAAAGTAGCCAACTTCATCTGCTCAAATCCGACCACGTCCAGCCGCGTGGTTCCCATCGTCCACTCCGTGTAGATCCTCAATGTTTGCAAAATACTGCGATCCCAGTACATGGTGTAGACGCCGGTGGCGCTTGGAGCCACGTACCGGTGCAGCGCCGCATAGAGAATCGACACGCCAAACATCGGCAGCGTCTTCAGCATCTGGCGGCGGGCGCAGAGCAACGCATAGCTGAAGGCCAGCGCCGGATAGACCACATTTAGCTCCAACGCGCCAAACCCCGCCAGGAACGCCGCCCACTGCCACCAGTAGTAACTCCACCGCCCCGTCTCAATATGGCGGAGGAACAAATGAAAGCTAAGTAACAAAAAGAACGCGCAGAGAATCTGATTGTAGGAGGACGACCAGGCCATCGGCGTCGCTAGCGCGCTATTCGCCATCCATAACACGGGTGCCGCGAATCCGGCCAACCGTGAACCCGTCAGCCGCCGCGCAACACTCGCGAGCAATACCAGATTGGCAACCTGCGTCGCAAAGACGAAGATGCGGTAAGGCAACGCGTCCATGCCAAAAAGCCAGTAGAACAGCAGAAAAAATCCGCGCTCGCTCAGAAAGCGGATAGTCCCCTGCGCCATCGGCGTGAACAGGTTGCGCCACAAGCCCTTCAGATCCTGGACGTCGAAATGCAGACTAAGCCAGGCGAAATCGTCCTGGGCGAACCAACACTTCAGACCGTACCAGTAGAGGGCAAGGCAGAGCAGACTTGGGAGCGTCCACCACACCGCCCGGTGGACACGATTCATTTCGGTTCGAGGCCGATCGAGCTGACCACGATTCCCAATTCGCGTTGATCCACCGATCCAGGAGGCAGAAACTTATCCATGGCGAATTCCACGGTGACCGCGTCCGGGCCGAAAGCCGACGCGGGCACGTCTTTCGAGTACTTATATTCGCCGGCTTTTGAGAACGTCTCGCCGGGAATCGCTGTTCCGTTCACATTCGCCGCCAGCGTGAACGACTTCACTTTCGCGATCAAGGGATCCGGCGCCGCGAATTTTACTTCCAAAGTGGCGCCCTTTTGCACCGCGCTCAGAGGCGGCCGTAGCGTCACAGAGAAGCTGCCCTTCGTCCAACGCCACGCGTTCTGCTCGATGTCGTAGAACCCCTTCAATAGCTGAACCGACGCATGCGGATCGGCCATGTTGATCACCGGCGAAAGCTGCGGCCCGGACTCCTCAATCGTCTCGATTCGCGCCTTCTTATGCCGCCGGCAGCCCGGAACAGCCGCCATCAAGGCGGCGCATACCACCACCAGAGCTAATCTCCGCATTTCTCTACTTGTACCAGACAACCGAACAGGATCGGACCTCCGCCCAGATCCGTCAGCCGATCGGTCGTAAGTGCGTTGATGCCCTGGCCATTCTCACTCTTCTTCACCCATCTCGTGGACGGTGCGCGTACCACTCCGGTCCGGACCGCGCCGTTCACGCCAGCATTCAGAATGCAGCTTCCGCGATCGTTGAACACCCGCACACGATCACCGTCGTGAATTCCGCGCACCGCCGCGTCTTCGGTATGCATGGCCAGAATCGAAGTCTGCCAGTCCGTATCGGCGCGATTCCCAAACGTGGAGTTCATGCTGTCGTCGTTTTTCGACGCTACTATCTCCAGCGGATATTTCCGCCGCAATTCGGGCGCTCCCAGCCGCGACTCCAAAGGCGGAGTGTATTCGATATTATCTTTGCCTAACTCGCATTTGCCCGAAGGAGTTCCAAAGCCGCCCTGCGCGAAAGGAAGAAATGGCGCATCACCCGGCGCAACATGCAACCGCACCGAATGTTCGCGATCCAACTCCTCCAGCGTGATGCCTTTCACAAACGGATGCTCCGACGCCAAAAGGCCGCGAATCATATCGTCGTCGGATTGGTTAAAACACGGATCATCGAAGCCGAGCCGGGCCGCGAGCAATCGAAAAATGTCCACATTTGATTTCGTCTCGCCGGGAGCCGGAAGCACAGGCCGAGCCAGTTGCAAATAATGATGTCCGTACGAAAGATACAAATCCGTGTGTTCCAGGAATGTAGTTACCGGCAGCAGAACGTCGGCGTAGTCGGCGGTATCAGTCTGAAACTGCTCCATCACGACCGTAAATAGATCGTCCCGCCGAAGTCCTCGCAGAACTTTACTCTGATTCGGAGCGATAGCCGCCGGATTCGAGGCATAAACAATCATCGCCTTCACTGGAGGATCGCTCAACTCCATCAGAGCCTGACCCAGAGTGGTCATATTCACCAGCCGCGCCTGCCGCCCGAGCGCCGAACTCTTCTGCAACTCCGGCATCTCGAGCGAAGGCCGATTGAGATGGAACGCCTGCGACGTAGAAAGCTGCAAACCACCGCCGGCCTCGCGCCACGACCCGGTCAAAGCCGGCAGCATAGCGACCGTCTGCACCGCCGCCCCACCCCGATCCGTTCGCTGAATCCCATAATTCAACCGGATCACCGCCGGACGTGTGGTTGCATACTCGCGAGCCAAAGAAATAATGTCCTCAGCCGGAATCCCACTAAGAGCAGCCACCTCCTGAGGCGGATATTTCTTCACCCGTTCGCGCAAAGCATCAAAGCCATTCGTATACCGATCGACATAGTCGGCGTCATACAAGCCTTCACCGATAATCACGTGCATCAAAGCAAGCGCAAGCGCAAGATCGGCGCCCGGAAAAATCTCGAAGTGTTTATCCGCCAGCCGTGCCGTTCGAGTCTTCACTGGATCGATTACATAAAGCTTCGCGCCGTTCCGCCGAGCTTCTACAATGAACGGCCACAAGTGAACGTTAGTGCCATGAATATTAGCGCCCCAGGCGACGATCAGCTTGGAATGCCGAAACTGTTCTGGTTCGGTGCCATACCGTAGCCCCAGAGTCTCGGTAATCCCCGCGGTCCCGGCTGCCGAGCAAATCGTCCGATCAAGCCGCGACGCACCAAAACGATGAAAAAACCGCCGATCCATCCCATTCGCTTGCAGCAGCCCCATCGTCCCCGCGTAGCTATAAGGCAGCAGAGCCTCGGTACCCCACTCAGCCGCAATCTCTTGTAATTTCGAGGCGATCGTATCGACAGCCTCATCCCAGGAGATCCGTTCAAACCGCCCCTCACCCTTGGCGCCAACGCGCTTCTGAGGATAAAGCAGCCGCTCAGGAGAATACTCCCGATCCAGATACCGCGCCACCTTCCCGCAAAGAAACCCGCGCGTGATCGGATGCTCCGGATCGCCCCGCAACCGCGAGCCGCGCCCATCTTCGACGTTGATCAGAAGCGCACAGGCATCAGGACAATCAAGCGCGCAAACACTATGCCGGGTAGCCACATTTGATAATACCCAACTGTGCGACGGTGTTATCCTTGAACGTGCCCACGAAAACCGCAAAAGTAAACGGAAAATTTCCCAAGACGAATAAAACGCGCCTGCCGAGAAAACAGAAGAAGGCCGCGAAAAAAGCCGCAGCGAAATAGCCGCTAAAGATTAGGGTGGCGCGAATGCCAATCGGTGGCCTGCTGATACGCGTGCCCGACAGCAAGCACGCGCGGCTCACCAAAAGCCGGTCCAACTATTTGCAAACCGATAGGCAGTGAGTCCGCCGAAAACCCGCAAGGAATCGAGATCGCAGGAGTACCAAACCGGTTAAAGGCGGACGTGTTGCTAGCCGGCCGCTTGTAGCTCTCGTCGACAGTAGCCGCGATCTCTGGAGCCGTGTCCCGTTTGGTCGGCAACACTAGAACATCAACCTGTTGAAACACCCTCCGAATATCCCGCCGGCATTCGCGAATCCGTTTCAGCGTCTCGACGTAATTAACAGCGCTCACACTCTCAAGCTCCGTAAGCTGACGCCGCGACCAGGCATGGTAAAGTTCCGGCGACTTCCGAAAGAATGGCGCCTGATAGTGCAAGAGCTCGACATCATAGCTCCCGTCTTTGACGAACTGAAACCTGGGAAGAGCCACGTCGTGAACCTCGCCAAACTTCGGCCGAAGCAGCTCAATCGCCCGATCCACCGCGCTGGCAACGTGAGGCTGCAGGTTCTCAAAGAAGTAATCGCGAGGCACGCCCAAACGAAGTTTAGAAAGAGGAGCACCCAGCGCCGCCGCATAATCCGGAACCGCCACATCAGAAGTGATCGAGTCCGCCGGATCAAATCCGGCCATTACCTGCAGCATCAGCGCAGCATCTTCGACAGAGCGAGTCATTGGACCAATCGTGTCGAGCGAATAAGCGGAAGGAATCACCCCACGAGTACTCACGCGGCCATAAGAAGTCTTAAAACCCGTGATACCGCAGAACGAAGCAGGAATGCGGACCGATCCACCATCATCACTCCCCACCGAGGCATAGCAGAACCCGGCCGCCAGCGCCGCCGCGGAACCAGCAGAAGATCCGCCAGTGATGTGCGACAAATTCCAAGGATTATGAACTGGACCGAAATAACTCGTAGTGCCAGTACCTTCAAAAGCGAACTCATCCAAGTTGAGCTTCCCAAGGCAGACCGTCCCAGCCGCCTTGAGGCGCGCTGCGACCTCGGCATCCTCAACGGGAACACGTCCCAGAAACACCTGACTGGCAGCGGTAGTCTGAACCCCCGCCGTATCAATGTTGTCCTTAAGAGCGATAGGAACGCCGTAAAGAGGATTCAAAGCCTTCGGCCGGCGGGAACGCTCCGCGTCGCAAGCTCGAGCCTGCGCCAAAGCACTGTCTTCCGTAACAGTAATAACGCTGTTCAGCCGGGCGTCGAGCTTCTTGATGCGAGTCAGGCACAGTTTTGTCAATTCTTCAGAAGAGATCATCCGGCGTTGCAGGGCAGCGGCAGCCTGAGTCAAAGTCCAGAATTCAGGAGAACCACCCGGAGCAGCCGCCGCAAGCAGCCGGGCAGCAGATGCACTCGCGCCTGCCAGCAAAGCCCGCCGTGACATATCCATCCCGGTAGTATAAAGCTCCACAGGCAAGCGACACTGAAGAAGGAGCCCGTTATGATCGCCACGCGTCCGACCGAAGAACAGATTGAACAGATCGCCAAAGATCTCGCGCCCGACGTCGTTCGTATTCGTTTCAACGTCGGCCTGGACTGGTCTGAAGATCCGGCGATCTATTTCCGCGTAGTTCTGTCCGACGCCGCAGCCGAGTCGGACCGTCTCATTGAAGCCACTAAGATGGCGGAAAAGCGCTTATTTGACGAATTCGGACTTTGGGAATCCGACCTGTTTCCTTACATCAATTTCCGGAGTCAAAGCGAACAAGCTCAACTGAAAGAGGCGGCGTGGGATTAGCCCAGGATCTCCTGCGACAAGCTAATCACCTCGCAACCTACGAAGGCGCCAACCCTAGCCAGGCCGCATTGCGACGATCAGTTTCAACGGCATACTACGCGTTGTTTCATCTACCGGTGGAGGATGCGGCCCAGCGCTGGCAAGGGTCTGTCGCAGCCACGTCGGGCTTGGAGCGCGCTTTGAATCATGAGCCCGATGAAGAATAGTTCGTCACAATTCAAGAATTCGAAATGGACCGATTGGCATGGCATCGCTCAAGCCGTACCTCCCGCGCGTAGGAGCGTTGCGCGCGCTTTCGTTAATCTACAGGAAGAGCGCCATACCGGGAACACGACTGGAATTCCAGATCAACCGAGACGCCGTTTACACAAAACGCTTGACACCGCCCCGGTCCATGCCACTGGCCGCCTTCAAAGTCGTCGACATAGAGAAGGAGTACAAGCGGCTGAAAACGCACAGCGTCGTCTTCACCGGCGAACCAACTCAAATGGGGCCCGTCAAAATCGCGGTCTTCTCCGACACCTGCGGAAACCTGATCCAGCTCTACCAGCCCACATAATCGAAACTAACGGCTCGCAGGCGCAATCAAGAGCCGTCCATCAGCAGTGCGGTCGACAAAATACCGTTTCACCCCAGTGCCCTCGACAACCGCAATCCCAAAATCCGTCGCCACCAAAATTTTTCCACCGACGCGAATCAACCGAACAGCAATATCCCGCAACTCGATGCGGCGCACCACGCCAGACTGCCGGTCATACCGGAGCAATCCGCCGCTCGATCCTCCATATTCACCGTTCATCACCAAAGCCATCCACACCGCGTCCGGGCCCACATCAATCGCCGACACTGACCAATCCGCGATCTCACGCGGCGCGAACATATGAAGCCTGCGCTCATTCAAATCGAAATAGCCAAATCCTCCCACACCAGTGCTACCCTCTCCGTCATAGAAGCTCTTTCCAAACCAGATCCGTCCATCTTCCTGTTGCCAAGGGCCAACAGAATCGTGAAGCTCGGTGCCAGCAGGCACGTATCCGTTTTTCACACGCCCCGGCCGAGCCGCAGCAAATTGATCGTAGGAAGTCCGAGGAAGCGGAGGAACAGCCGCCGGAACAGGAGCCTGGTCATTTTCGATGTAAATGACGCGGCGAGCCTCCGGGCCTTCAGTCCCCACAGTACTGTGGACTCGAGCAAGCCAAGGCCGCGCGTCCGCGTCGCCGAGGACGCGAAAAGCAGGTTCCCGGTCCGCCTTGTATTCAATCGCGACAAGCCGCTCAGTGTCGCTGCCAACAAAAACCGCTCCGCCGGCATTCGGGAAAACGCGGTTCATCGCAAATGGCCGGTAAGCGAACTGTCCGGCCAGCCTCTTAGCCCAAACGTCGTAAACCCACTTCTGATTCGGATAGCGCTCTGATTTTTCGCCCTGACAAGAGATCACAGAATCGGTCGCAGTCACGCGCTCAATCCGCGCCGCGCAATCCTGAAATCCGGACTTGACGCCAAGCGAATAAACACGCTCAGCAGGCGTCTTCTCCTGAAGGAACAAGCCGATCTTCCGCTCCTCCGTCCACCAGGTCCAAGCCGCTTGCTCGACCGGAAGCGCCTTCGGACTCCCAATCGCAATCACCACATCCAGTTCCTCTGTAACGCCAACGCGCTGCAACAGAGCAAAATGCACCAACCCCGCATTCGCCTGCTGGAAAGCCGAGATGACCGCCGAATCAGCCGGTGCAGCCGCTTGCATCAACACGGTCCACCACAAGAGAATGATTACGGCCAAGCCCATACCAAAGCCAGTATATTAGGCTCAGGAGCAACGAAGGGCACACATGCACGGCCGAATCACAGCGCAGATTGCACCGCTTCTCACGATCGTTCTACTTCTGACCGGCAATCGCGCCCTAGTAGAAGCGGGTCTCATGAAAATCTGGCAGTTCCAAGAAACGGCCGCAGCCCCCGTGCTCGTGGTCGGCCGAGTCCTCAGCATCCAGAAAGGAGCGCGAGTGCCCGACGGGTCGCTATCCTGGAAAGCCGAAACACTGGCGATGACCGCCGAAATCCAAGTGCTGCGATCCTACAGAGAGTCCGTCGCAGCTAAAACAATCAAAGTACGTTTTTTGGCTTACGGGCCAAGCGTCACCCAGTTCGTCAACGGCTATCCGCCGCCTCTTCCCAACATCAAACAAGGTCAAGTGCTGATTCTCCCGCTCCAGGAAAACAAAAATCCGGCCGCGAACGTGTGGCAGCTCATAGCCGATTCCGGAGCAGATCTGACCATCTCCGCGCGGCCTGAAATCACGATCTCCGAACCGCCACTCACCTCGCGTGCTTTTCTCGACCACGAGATAGCCAATACGCTCAGCCGCGGAACTCAGCCGGAAGTCTCCCAGCTTGCCAGTTACCTGGTAAGTCAATACGAGGATCTCACCAACGAACTCATGCCGCTGCTGGAGTCCGCCATCGGAGACGACCGTCAGCGCTGGGCGGAAGTGGCCGCAAATCTCCTGGCCGCACAAGGCATTCCGCGCCCAAGCGTGGAGGATCTCCAAAAAGGGTCGCCCCACCAACGCTTATTCCTGGCGCAGGCCGTGCTCCAAAAACTAAAACCGTCTCTCGACACGGATAATCTTCTAATCAAAACGTGGATCGCGGAAGCGCCACTTCACGCCTGGGGATCCGCAAATTCACTCCTGGAATACGCGGAAAACCCAACAACCACAGAAACCCTGCGCCAGGCGCTCCAAGATGATCTAGCCGGATCATCCTACATAGCCTGGACGCTCGCGCACAATAATCATCAGGCCAATCTCCCCGAAGCATTGGCCCGAGCGCTGAAAGTGGTGGACCGCCCGGACGCCGATGGCACCGATCTCCAAGGCGCGGCGGCACTGCTTCGCGATTACGGAAGCGATCAGGACCTGAAAAAACTAGCAACTTTGGTGCGAAAATACCAAACGCAAAACGAAAAATTCTACGCGGCCCTCTGGCAATACGCCACCGAAGCCGGAAACCCCCGCGAAGCAAGAGTGCTAGCCGTAGTGCTACAAGATCGCCGCATTGTGTTCAAGGAAACTCGCTACTGCGATTTCGCACTAGGCGTCCTGGAGAAAGCAGTCGGACAGCACTTCAGTTCCGTATCGCAAGCGCTACAATGGCTAAAATCTCAAGGTCTGGCAAATTGAATGCGTGCCAATTCGCGGCCAACAATTTCACTTTATTGAACACTAGTCCTGTAGGGGTTCGACCACTCGCAGTCAATGGCCAGGGCGGTATCAACCGAACCGCTCCCACGCATGCTCAGGGTAAGGAAAACGTTCGCCTGGTCCAGATCTACGAAGCTCCCTGCGGCCCGGCGTAAAGCACTGGCAGATCCACGTCCCCGGTCTTCGCTGTAATGACCACCGAACTACGCCCGCGGCCGCGGTGGAAACTTGTGGCGCTGGCATGCATCGTTAGCTCAACGAGAAGAAGTTCCGGCGTTCGCGTCACACGCATGCGCTCGCCGGGAAACGTCGATGGCACCGAAGGAGCAGCCATCATCGCCCAGTACGAAGTGAGCAAGAATGCAGCCAATCGCATCGTTGGGTCTCAGCGTACCTCAGCACTACTGAAGAAATCTCCCACGTCCGGTTAGACAATGCGAGGGTGAGCCGCACCCGAAGTGTCGCTCTCTCTCCTACTCACGATGACACAGCTAGAATAACTGAATGCAGCTTCATTCCGTGCGCCTGGAGATCCCAGATGGCACGAACCTCATTCTCGGCACTAGCCATTTCATCAAAACAGTGGAAGATCTCTACGAAGCGATCGTCAACACTGTCCCCCAAATGAAATTCGGTATCGCATTCAACGAGGCGTCTGGCGCTTGTCTGACACGAGTCGACGGCAACGATGACGGTTTGAAAGCAGCAGCCACCCGGAACGCCACGGCACTCGGCGCCGGTCACAGCTTTGTGATTTTAATAAAGGAAGGCTATCCAATTAACGTGCTCAATCGAATAAAAGATGCTCCGGAAGTCTGCAGCATTCACTGCGCAACAGCAAATCCGGTAGAAGTGATCGTGGCCGAATCGGAACAGGGCCGGGGAATTCTCGGCGTGATCGACGGCGCGTCGCCCATAGGGATTGAAACAGACGAAGACGCGCAATGGCGTCACGGATTGCTCAGAAAGATCGGGTACAAACGTTGATCGAAACCGAACAGCAACTCGACGAAATCCTGTCGCTCCCGAGCGAGGCCGACATCGAAGCGTTCCGCACGCTCGACGGCGATCTGATCCTGCTGGGCGTAGGCGGCAAAATGGGTCCCACGCTGGCTCTTCGCGCGCGATGTGCGGCTGACGCGGCCGGCGTAACGAAACGCATCATCGGCGTTTCCAGATTCAGTTCCATCGCGGCGCGGGAGCAACTCGAGGCCGCGGGCATCGAAACCGTCAGCGCGGATCTTCTCAATCGTGATGAGATGGCCGCGCTCCCTGATGCCGAAAACGTCATCTTCCTGGCCGGCCGGAAGTTTGGATCCACCGGAGGTGAGGCGCTGACCTGGGCGATGAATGCGTATCTTCCTGCGCTCGTGGCTGAACGCTACGAGTCCTCCCAAATCGTTGCCTTTTCCAGCGGCAACATCTATCCGTTCGTCCCCGTCACATCAGGCGGCGCAACGGAATCGACGGCAGTAGCGCCAGTTGGAGAGTACGCGCAGTCTGTGCTGGCGCGCGAACGCGTCTTCACGTATTTTTCGGAGCGAAACGGAACCCCTGTCGCGCTGCTGCGGCTCAATTACGCAGTGGAATTGCGCTACGGCGTGCTGCTCGATATCGGTACGGCGGTATTCGAACGAAAGCCGGTCTCGCTCGGCACTGGAATGGTCAACGTCATCTGGCAAGGTGACGCCAATTCCGTCTGCCTGCGTTCGTTCGATCTTTGCCAGGCGCCGCCTGCCATCTTGAATCTCACCGGCCCGGAGACCCTCTCCGTGCGCTGGATCGCCAACTGTTTTGGAGAGATCTTCGGAGTAGAACCCATATTCGAAGGCACGGAATCGAACACAGCGCTGCTCAACAATGCCGCCCAGTGTCACCGGTTATTCGGCTACCCGAGCGTCAGTGTAGAGCGGCTGATCGAGTGGACCGCGCAATGGATCGGTATCGGCGGACCCACGCTCGCGAAGCCCACGCATTTCGACACGCGGGATGGCAAGTTCTGATGAACGTGCGCGATAACCTGCGAGCTGGACTCGTGATTCCTGCGCATCCCCTGGCGCTCACAGCCCAGAGAAAACTGGATGAACGCCGTCAGCGCGCATTAACCCGTTATTACCTGGCCTCGGGCGCCGGTGGAATCGCCGTGGGCGTTCACACCACGCAATTCGCCATCCGTGACACCGGTCTTCTGGCACCGGTTCTCGAGCTGGCGCGTGAAGAAATGAAGCGTTCCGATGCAATGGCAATAGCAGGCATCTGCGGTCCCACCGGACAAGCTGTGCGGGAAGCGGAACTCGCCGCCGGACTCGGTTACCACGCGGGACTTCTAAGTCTCGCCGCGCTGCCAAACGCGAATATTCGCAAACTAATCGAACACACCCAGGCCGTTGCGGAGATCCTGCCGGTGATCGGTTTCTACCTCCAGCCTGCGGTCGGCGGCCGAATGCTCAGTTACGAATTCTGGCGGCGCTTCGCTGAGATCGACAATGTCGTCGCCATCAAAATCGCCCCGTTCAATCGCTACCAGACCCTCGACGTAGTCCGCGCCCTCGCCGATTCCGGACGTGCCCAACAGATCTCGCTCTACACGGGAAACGACGACAATATCGTCGCCGATCTACTGACGACCTTCGATTTCGGTGGACAGAAGCTGCGAATCGCCGGCGGACTGCTCGGCCACTGGGCGGTATGGACGCGCCGCGCCGTCGAACTTCTGAACCGTGTAAAAAACGCGCGAGCATCCGATGAATTGCTCGCTCTCGGAGTACAAATCACGGACTCGAACGCGGCTTTCTTCGATGCTGCGAATCGCTTCCACGGCTGCATTGCCGGCCTTCATGAGGTGTTGCGCAGGCAGGGGCTGCTCGCCGGCCGCTGGTGCCTCGATCCAAACGAAGACTTGTCACCTGGACAGGCCGAGGAGATCGATCGCGTGTACGCCGCCTATCCCCACTTGAACGACGATGAATTCGTTCGTGAGAATCTCGATAACTGGTTGAAGTAATATGGCTGGTTATGGCTGATAAGAAAATTGAACGACCACTGGGCTTCAATACGCGGGCACTTCACGCAGGCTATGCACCCGAATTGGCGATGAACGCACGCGCCGTTCCCATCTTCCAGACGACGTCATTTACCTTCAACGACTCAGAACACGCGTCCGCCTTATTCGCGCTCCAGCAGTTCGGCAACATCTACACGCGGATCATGAATCCGACCACGGATGTGCTCGAGCAGCGGATAGCCTCGCTCGAAAATGGAATCGCCGCGCTCGCGACATCGAGTGGTCAGGCTGCCCAGTTTCTTGCCCTTACCAGCCTGATGAGCGTTGGCGACGAGATGGTCTCTGCCAGCACGCTCTACGGCGGCACTTACACCCAGTTCGACGTCAGCATGAGGAAAATCGGAATCACGACGCATTTTGTAGAGCCGGATAATCCCGAAAACTTCCGCAAAGCGATCACGCCGAAAACGAAGTGCCTCTATGCGGAAACCATCAGCAATCCGCGCGGCAATATCCTCGACATTGAAGCCGTGGCGAAGATTGCGCATGAGCATAATATTCCGCTGGTGATCGACAATACGTTCGCCACCCCGTACCTATGCCGCCCCATCGATTATGGCGCTGATATCGTGGTCCATTCGTTGACGAAGTTCATGGGAGGCCACGGAAACAGCATCGGCGGAGTCATCGTCGATAGCGGCAAGTTCCCGTGGGAGAAGGGCGCCTTCCCGCAAATCAACGAACCGTCAGCAGCGTATCACGGCATGAAATTCCGCGAGGTGTTCGGAGCCATCGCGTTCATCATCCGCGCCCGCGTCGAAGGTCTTCGCGACATCGGTCCATGCATCAGCCCATTCAATTCATTCCTCTTCCTGCAAGGTATCGAAACACTCGCCATGCGGATGGAGCGGCACGTAGCGAACACGCTGGCTGTTGCCAAGCACCTGGAGAGCCACAAACAGGTGGAGTGGGTGAAATATCCATCGCTGCCTTCCAGCCAATATCACGCGCTGGCCAAAAAGTACATGCCCAAGGGAGCCGGTGCAGTCTTCTCGTTTGGGATTAAAGGCGGCTATGACGCTGGTAAGAAGTTTATCGACAGCCTCAAGCTCTTCTCGCATCTGGCCAACGTGGGCGATGCCCGCAGCCTGGTGATTCACCCGCCATCCACCACGCATCAGCAATTGAATGCCGAGCAGCAGAAAGCCGCCGGTGTGGATCCGGAAATGGTGCGCCTGTCCGTAGGTCTGGAAGATCTCGATGATATCCTCTGGGATCTCGATCAGGCGTTCGCGGCGGTAGCCTAAGATACGCGAACCGTTGTACTACAACGCTAACGCCTTCTGGCATAAAATGTCACCATGATCCCTCGTGATAATTTGCTGCCCCGCCGTGCCTTGTTACGGCAATCGGCGGCAGGTTTCGGCTTGCTGGGGTTGCGAACGCTGATGGCCGAGGAATCCAAGCCAGTGAATCCGCTGGCGCCGAAAACTCCGCATTTTGCGTCTAAAGCCAAGCGCATCATTTTTCTGTTCATGCACGGCGGCCCGTCAAGCATCGATACATTCGATCCAAAGCCGCGGCTCGATCAGGATAACGGAAAGCCCGTCCCGTTCAAGCGAGGGTTAACCTTCGGCGAGGATGGCGTGCGTGGTCTGATGAAGTCCCCATGGGCGTTTAAGCAACACGGTCAGAGCGGTATTCCGGTAAGCGAGTTGTTTCCTAACGTCGCCACGTGCGTCGATGACCTGTGCATGGTCCGTTCCATGGTGGGCGACGGCGTAGATCATGGCGCCGCTTTGCTGCAACTCCACACCGGTGTCTTTTCATTCAAACGGCCCAGCATGGGGTCCTGGATGCTCTACGGACTCGGAACCGAAAATCAGGATTTGCCAGGCTTCATCACCATCAAGCCATCGCTCGGGCACGGCGGCCAGAACAATTGGAGTTCCAGTTTCCTGCCGGGCGAATATCAAGGGACGGCCATCGGCAACTCCGGAATGAAAGTGGAAGAGGTGGAAAAGGAGCCGGTTCCCTATCTGATCTCACGAGGCCTGAAAGGCGAAAATCAGCGATACGAACTCGACATGCTCCAGAAGATGAATCGCCGCTACTCCGAGCTCAACGATCGCGATCCCGAGTTGGAAGCGCGCATCGGTGCATTCGAGTTGGCATTCCGTATGCAGGTGAAGGCGCCCGAGGCCTTCGAAGTGGAGAAGGAATCGGACGCGACGAAAAAGCTCTACGGTCTGGACAACGAAAACACGAAGGACTTCGGCTGGCAATGTCTGCTGGCCCGGCGGCTATCCGAACGCGGCGTGCGTTTTGTGCAGTGCTCGCACAGCTACAAGTGGGACCAGCACACCGAGCTTTTCAAACTGCACACCAAGAACGCAGCCGAAGTGGACAAACCAATCGCGGGTCTGCTGAAGGACCTGAAAGGCCGTGGATTGCTACACGACACGCTGGTTATCTGGGGCGGGGAATTCGGGCGCACGCCATGGGCGCAGGGTGCGGACGGCCGCGACCACAATCCGTATGGCTACACGATTTGGATGGCGGGCGCGGGCGTGAAACCGGGGTTTATTTACGGATCCACAGACGAGTTCGGCTATCACGCGCAGGAAAATCGCATGCACATCCACGACCTGCACGCTACGGTTCTCCACCTGATGGGTCTCGAACACGAAAAGCTCACCTACCGGTATGCCGGCCGTGACTTTCGATTGACCGACGTGGCCGGATCGGTGGCAAACGGAATCATTGCGTAATACGAAAGGCCCTGATATGAAGATTCTACTCGCCATCTTGGCCGCCGCCCCGTTGCTGGCACAGTCCGCGGAACAACTCGAGTTTTTCGAGAAAAATGTCCGTCCCGTATTCGCCACCAAGTGCTCGCAGTGCCACGGCGCAAAGATGCAGATGTCCGGCTTGAGCCTGACCTCGGCCGCCGGCTTCACAAAGGGATCAGATCGCGGGCCAGTAGTAATCGAACGCGACGCCGAGCACAGCCCATTATTCAAGGCCATCAGCTACAACGACAAAATCAAAATGCCGCCGGCTGGAAAACTCTCGGCGCAGGAAATCGACAACGTCAAAGCCTGGATCGAAATGGGCGCGCCATGGCCCAAGGAAACGGCGCCTGTCGTGACTGACTGGCAGAAGAACCGCCTGGCCGAAGGCAGAAAGCAATGGGCATTTCAACCAGTCAAAGAATACGCGCCGCCCAAAGTGAATGACGAAAGCTGGGCGAAGAATCCCATCGATCATTTCATCCTGGCTAAACTGGAGGAGAAGAAAATCAAACCGGCGGCTCCAGCTTCCAAGCTCACGCTGCTCCGCCGGGTGACGTACGATCTGGTTGGGCTGCCGCCATCGACGAAGGAGATCGACGATTTCCTCGCCGACAACTCCCCTAACGCCTACGCAAAAGTTGTAGACCGGCTACTCGCGTCACCGCAGTACGGGGAGCGCTGGGGCCGCTTGTGGCTCGACGTCGCCCGCTACGCCGATTCCACCGGCATGGACGAAGACCACATCTATCCGCACGCCTGGCGTTATCGCGACTACGTTGTGAAAGCGTTCAATGAAGATCTGCCGTACAACCGCTTCGTCATGGAACAAATCGCCGGAGATTTGTTGCCGCCTGAAAAGCCGGGAACCGTGAATGAGAGGGGCATCGTCGCAACCGGATTCCTGGCGCTCGGCCCGAAACCGCTGGCACAACAGGATCGCATTAAAATGATTTACGATGTGGTTGACGAGCAGATCGACACAGTCTCCAAAGCGTTCATGGGGATCACGGTAGCATGTGCGCGCTGCCACGACCACAAGTTCGATCCCATTCTGACCAAAGACTACTACTCACTAGCGTCCATCTTTGCCAGCACCGAGGATTTCCGGAATCTTGGCCGACCCGGCAACGTATCGTTCATCTACAACGCGCCGCTCGACCCGGCCGCCTATGCGAAATACCAAGCCCACAAGTTCGAGATGTACGGCAAGCAAGTAGAAATGGAACAGGCGCTGAACGAAGACACGACGCGGCTGAACGGAGAACTTCGCCCGAAGATCGCCGCCTTCCTCACTGCCGCCTGGAAGGTGAACACCAAGGGGACCACCATTGATGCAGCCAGCCAAGCGGAATCGGTGGAAAGCAAACAAGTGGAGAAATGGTCCCGCTGGCTGAAATCGGTCGACGAGAAAGCGCGAGCCGGCTATTTGAAAAAACTCGTGGAAGCAACCGATGCAAACATCGCGGCGGTTGCGCAGGAGTACCAGAAGACCTACATGGAGTCTGCAACGAAATGGGACACCGCACTGGAAAAATGGCGTGAACGGTTCGCCGTGGAAGCTGTGCAGGATCGTGAGCCCCAACCACGGCCGAAATTCGATGCGGACGATCACCCATTCTTCGTCGCTACCACTTTCAACGGCGGCCCCATGGAACTCGCCGACCTTCCGCGAGTGGCCGAGCTGCGCGCTGAATGGCAGGCCCTGGTGAAATCGTTGCCGTCCGAACCCGCAATGGCCAGCGCTGTTACCGAAGGCATCAACGTTGATCAGCACGTCTTTCTCCACGGCGATACAGGAAGTCCCGGCGAGCCGGTTGGAAAGCAATTTCCAATGGTATTGGCCGGCGACTCGCAGCAGTCTGTGACGAAGGGCAGCGGCCGTCTAGAGCTGGCGAAATGGCTAGCGAGTCCGGATCACCCATTGACGGCGCGAGTGATGGTGAACCGAATCTGGCAGGGGCACTTTGGCGAGGGCCTGGTGCGCACACCGAACAACTGGGGCAAGATGGGAGAGCCGCCGACGCATCCGGAGCTTCTCGATTATCTCGCCAAACAGTTTGTAGCGCGTGGCTGGTCGATCAAGTCGCTGCACCGCATGATCCTCCTTTCGAATACATATCAAATGAGTGGCCGCACCACCAAAGGGGTGCGCGATGCCGATCCTTCAAATCGGCTCCTGTCGCGATTCAGCCGCGTCCGTATGTCGGTAGAGCAGATTCGCGACAGCATGCTAACCTTCGACGGCAGCATCGATCTCACAATGGGCGGATCGCTTTTGCCGGCCGGGAAAGCAAAGCGCCCAAAGATGGACCCGGACGAACTGCCCCGCCGGACAATTTACATTCCCGTACGGCGCGGAAGCGTACCAACAGTGCTGGCGACCTTCGACTTCGGCGATGCGACCACAGCCAGCGACGGCCGCGCGCGAACCAACGTCGCGCCACAAGCGTTATTCATGATGAATAGCCGCTTCGTAGTGGAACGTGCCCGCGGCTTTGCCAAACGCCTGCTCGACGCCGCCGCGCTCAGCGATGCGCAACGCATCGACAAAGCCTATCTCATGGTGCTCACGCGCAAGCCCGATGCCACGGAAATAGATTTCGCGCTCAGCTACATCGCCGATCTCGAGAAGAAACTGACGGGTGCGGAAGCCCATTTATCCGCATGGCAAAGTTTCTGCCACATCCTGATGTCGACCAATGAGTTCATCTATTTGAACTGACGGCATGCCGACCGCAGAGCCAATCACGGGCCGCGAAAATCTTGAAGATCTCAGCACGCCGGAGCAGGCCCTCGCCCAATTCTATAGAGCATTCAACACCCGTGACATAGATCTGATGTCAAAAAACTGGGACAACTCTGACGAGGCGGTCATGGATAATCCTCTTGGAGGAATCAAGCGCGGGTGGGCCGAAATACGCTCCGTCTATGAGACCATTTTCGCCGGCCGGGGTATCGTTCGGGTAGAGTTCTATGATTACACGCTCCACGTCCACGGCGACGTATTCTGGGCCATCGGACGCGAACGTGGAACCCTCGAACATGACCGGCAAAACGTCAAACTCTCGATCCGCACCACACGGATTTTCCGGCGCGTCAGTGGCCAGTGGCGGCAAGTACACCACCACGGTTCCATCGAAGACCCGGCGCTCCTCGACACCTATCAACGGGCCATTCGCACCGATAGCCAGGCCTGAGCGCCCGAGTACAATAAGTCGAGTGTCTGAAACAGAGAAACCAGTAGCCAGTTTTGAGTCCGGACTCACCGAATTGGAGTCCGTGGTGAAGCAGCTCGAAAGCGGTGATTTGCCGCTCGAGCAAGCCCTCGCGCTCTTCGAAAAGGGAATGCAGTTAAGCGAGTCCTGCCGCAAACAACTCGAAGAAGCGGAAACGAAGATCGAAATATTAATCAGGAAGAACGACAAGATACAGGCCGAGCCCTTCAAGCCTGGCAAAGCATGACGCTTTCCGAATATCTCCAACAGCAACAGAAACTAATTGATGCCGCGCTGGACCGCTGGGTCCCAGCCGAATCCGCGCCACCAGAAAACGTTCATCGCGCCATGCGGTACAGCCTCTTCGCTGGCGGCAAGCGAGTACGTCCGGTTTTATGCATCGCCGCGGCAAGAGCGATCCAAGCTGATCCCGCGGGCATCGAGAATGCAGCCTGCACGCTGGAACTCATCCACACCTACTCGTTGATTCATGACGATCTGCCGGCCATGGACGACGATGATTATCGCCGCGGGCGGCTCACGTGTCACAAAGTATTCGGCGAAGCCATGGCCATACTCGCTGGCGATGCGCTGCTCACAATCGCTTTCCAACTGCTGGCGCAACTGCCCGGCGTGGATGCGGACAGAAAAGTACGCCTCATCGAAGAACTCTCCATAGGATCGGGCACCGTAGGCGGCATGATCGCCGGACAGGTGTTCGACATCGAAGGTGAAGGGAAAACCCCCAGCGCCGAACTGCTCGAAACTATACACCGGGCCAAGACCGGTGCGCTGCTTCGCGCGAGTTTGCGCATGGGTGCTATTTATGCTGGTGCAAACAATGAGGAGCTAGCAGCCCTCTCCTGTTTCGGCGAGCACGCCGGCCTCGCATTTCAAATCGTAGATGATATCCTTGACGTCGAACAATCGTCCGAAGCGCTCGGAAAGACCGCAGGTAAGGACGCAGCGCAGAAGAAGATCACGTTTCCAGCGGTCTACGGACTCGACCGCTCCCGTCAGATGGCCGAAAAAGAGCGCGTTAGCGCACACAAAGCCGTGGAAATATTTGGGCCGCACGCGGAGCGCCTGCGCGAAATCGCCGACATGATCGTTTCCCGAAAAGCATGAAAACCGCGGACAAACAGCGCATCGATCAGTTGTTAGTGGATCGCGGGCTGGCCGAATCGCGGCAAAAAGCGCAAGCGCTTATCCTCGCGGGAGCAGTGATGGTCAACGGACAGAAAGCGCAGAAGCCCGGTCACACGGTCGACGCGTCAAGCGCCCTGGAATTGGTGGAAAAGCTGCAATACGTGAGCCGGGGCGGTTTGAAATTGGAGAAGGCGCTCGATCATTTCGAAATAGGTGTGGAAGGTAAAATCTGTCTCGACGTCGGCTCTTCCACGGGCGGCTTTACCGACTGCCTGCTCCAGCGAGGCGCGCAAAAAGTCTATGCGCTCGACGTAGGCACCGGCCAACTCGATTGGAAATTGCGCAATGATCCGAGAGTCGTCGTGCGCGAGCAGTTCAATGCACGAAATCTGAAATTCGAAGACATCGGCGAGCTCTGTGACCTGGCGGTTTGTGACGTGAGCTTTATTTCCGTCACCCTGATTCTGCCAACATTGCCACCGCTGCTGCGCCCAGGCGCGGAAATGGTTATACTCGTCAAACCGCAGTTTGAAGTCGGGCGCTATGATGTCGGCAAAGGCGGCATCGTACGAGACCCTGAACTTCATGCCGCGGCATGCCGCAGAGTTGCGGCCTCGGCCGAGTCGCTGGGATTCAAAGCAGAGGTCATCGAAAGCCCGATCCTGGGCGCTGAGGGGAATCGGGAGTTCTTGCTGCATGCAGCCCGCAACTAGAGTCGGCATCATTTCCAAGCCCGCCGTAAAGCAGGCGCAGACCGTCGTCCCGGAACTGATTGATTGGCTTCGGAAGCATGGCCTGTCAATTCGTTATGATCTGCAAACCGCCTCCTATCTGAACAGAGACGGCGGCATGCCTCGCGAAGAAGTTCCTGATAATTGTGACCTGATTGTCGTGCTCGGTGGTGACGGAACTCTGTTGTCCGCCGCCCGGGCGATCGCCGGCCGCGAGGTCCCGCTGTTTGCGGTGAATCTCGGGGGGCTCGGATTTCTCACGGCGATTACAGTGGATCAACTCTATCCCGAGTTGGAAAGGGCATTCCGTAACGAACATCGGATTTCAGAACGGCGAATGCTGCATTGCGAGATGTGGCGCGGCGACACTATGATCGGCGAGTACGAAGCGTTAAACGATGTAGTGATCACGAAGGCGGCGCTGGCCCGTGTCATCGACATGGATGCTTTCGTGGACGAACATTTTGTTTGTACGTTCAAAGCCGACGGCCTGATCGTTTGCACTCCGACCGGCTCTACCGCCTATTCGCTTTCGGCCGGAGGACCAATTGTATTTCCGGACGTCGCCGCGCTTTGCATCACTCCCATTTGCCCTCACATGCTGACAAATCGTCCGGTGCTGGTTCCGGACCAGAGCGTGATCAGGATTACTTCACGAGCCGAGGATGAATCGGCTTATCTCACCATCGATGGCCAGGTCGGAGTTCCGCTCCGCAACGGCGATCGGGTGATGTGCCGCCGGTCCGAACGTTCGCTGTACCTGATGCGTCCACAGAAAATGCTTTTCTTCGATGTCCTCCGGGAAAAACTCAGTTGGGGAGAACGATGAAAAAGATTTCGTTAACAGCTTGGATTTTTATAGCCATGGCTTCCGGTATCGCGATCGGCATCGCGGCGCCGAAGTTTGCGGTGGGACTGGCTCCGGTCAGTGACATCTTTCTGCGCCTGATCAAGTCGATCGTAGCGCCGCTTTTATTTGGAACGCTGGTGGCAGGCATAGCCGGGACAGGCAGTGTGAAGGCCATGGGCCGCATCGGCGTCAAGGCGATCGTGTATTTCGAATTGGCTACAACAGTCGCTCTTTTCCTGGGACTGGGCATGGTGAACCTGGTGCGTCCGGGTGACGGTTTGCACCTCCAACCCTCCGCCACGGAAGTGAACGTACCCAAAACACAAATGGATTTCGCGCAGATCCTCGAGCACGCGTTCCCTACCAGCATCATCGATTCCATGGCGCGCAACGACGTACTGCAACTCGTAGTCTTCTGTTTCCTGTTCGGAGCAGCCTGCGCGGCGGTCGGGGCGAGAGCGGCGCCCGTAGTAACCTTCTGCGAAGGGCTTTCGGAAGTGATGTTCACCTACACGAGATACGTGATGTATCTGGCGCCCTTCGGAGTCGGTGCGGCCATAGCGGTGACCGTCGGCAGCAAAGGCCTGGGCGTGTTGGTGAATCTAGGCAAGCTGGTGGCGACGATGTACGTGTCACTTATCATCTTCGTCATAGTTGTTTTAGGCGGAATCATGGTTCTCTGCAAGATTCCGATCAAGCGATGGATAACCGCCGTTCGTGAACCGTGGTTGCTAGCGTTCTCCACAGCCTCGAGCGAAGCAGCGCTACCACGAGCGATGCAGAACATGGAAACGTTCGGAGTGCCGAAGCACATCGTAGCGTTCGTTATCCCCACCGGCTACAGCTTCAATCTCGACGGCTCAACAATGTATCTGGCACTGGCATCCATCTTCGTCTCGCAAGCGGCCGGAATTCAAATGCCCTTCGGAGAGCAATTAATGATGATGCTAACCCTGATGCTAACCAGCAAGGGAGTAGCCGCAGTGCCCAGAGCCTCACTGGTCATTCTGGCGGGAACACTAACCTCGTTCCACCTTCCACTAGAAGGAGTAGCCGTAATTCTAGGAGTAGACGCAATCCTGGACATGGCAAGAACCTCCGTAAACGTCCTCGGAAATTGTCTCGCCTGCGCAGTAGTAGCAAGATGGGAAGGCTACACCTTCGAAGAAGCAGAAGTCTTGCGAACTTAGCGCCTTTGCGAGCACTAAGAACCAGTGCCGCAATGACCGAAAACGCCATAGCAACGCAAATCGTAGATGCAGCCTACCGAATTCACAGAGAACTTGGACCAGGCTTGCTCGAATTCGTATATGAAATCGTACTAGCCGCCGAGCTAAAGAAGAGAGGTTTACAGGTTCTGCGTCAACACCCAGTCCCAACAGCCTACGAAGGACTTCAGTTTCAGATAGGATTCCGGGCAGACTTAGTCGTCCAGGATCTCGCGTTGGTAGAGGTCAAGTCCGTGGAGATGATCGCTCCAGTGCATCAAAAACAGCTATTGACTTACCTCAAGCTCACTGACAGAAAACTGGGCCTTCTAATCAACTTCAATGTGAACCTCATCAAAGATGGGATTAAACGGGTCGTGAATGGCCTCAGTGATGATCACGCAAAGGCACGAAGTTCGCAAAGCTAAACCCCAGCCGCAATCCCCATCTTCGCAAACCAAGGCTTAGCCGGCCGAATCGCCTCATTCACAGCATTAATATTCTTAACACCCTCACCCGCCAGCCACTCTTCCAAAGCTTTAACCCCGTTCTTAGCGTAAACCGGAATCCCTTCCTTCCAAGTAGCGCGCCCACAAAGCACGCCCGAGTAATCCGTCCCCGCTTCAGCCGCCATACGCAACGACTCCACAAACTGAGCATTCCCCACACCCGCACTCAAATAAATAAACGGCTTGCCCGCGGCCTCGGAACCCTGGCGGAAATAATTCTTCGCCTCCTCCATGGAATAGGCCTTCTGGCCCTTGTACTCCGAGCTCCCCTCCACGTAATTGGCGTTTATCGGAACCTCTACCTTCAGAATATCGACATTGTATTGAGGCTTAGAAAACTCCTTCATCGCCCCAATCACAACCTGCGGCTTGATCTTCGCGTACTCGAGGCCCTTCTCATCGCCGCCCTTCGGGTCATACCCCACGAACTCAAGGAAAAAAGGAATCTCCAGGTATTCACATTCAGCGCCAATGCGCTCCACAAACGCGTGCTTGATATCGTTCACATCCGCATGGTCAAACGGAGTGTAGTAGATCAGGATTTTGACCGCATTCGCCCCCCAATCCACAATGCGCTTCCCCGAGACGTGAGGAAGCAGGTCGGGCAGCCGTCCTTCCTTGGTATTGTCGTAACCGCTCTCTTCGTAAGCGAGCAGCAACCCGGCATTGGACGCGCGGGCTTTCGCCGCATTCAGGCCATACTCCGGATCGAGCAGAATCGCACTGGCATATGGCGTGAGCACCTTTACCACTGCGGTCTTAAACTCTTCCATCATCTGCGGTGTCACACTCTTCGCATCCACGCCCTTGGCAGCCGCAATCGATTTCTGCAGGCTCCCGCGTTGGTCCATAGCGGCCGCTGCGATCACACCGTTCTTATTGGCGAGCGCCTTCATGTGACGCAACTTACCTTCTGACATTTTCATAGGGATTCGCTCCTTGCTTCTCTCCGTGGTGGGGTTAATTTCAGTATACGGCGAAAGTACGCCTGCGCGCGACCAACGTCCTTCATGATCTGAGCCTTCAGACTCTCCGCCGAATCAAATTTCTTCTCGTCCCGAACGCGGCGTAAGAACGCCACTCGGATTTCAGACAGCGTTCTACCATCCAGAGGTGCCAGCAGAAAAGTCTCAACCGTCAGCGCGTCGCCATTGAAAGTCGGACGCACACCAATGTTTGTAATCGACGGAAACTCCACTCCCGAATCGAGATCGGTGGTCCGCGTAATATACACGCCATTCGCCGGAAGAATCTCCGCCTTCGTATCCAGGTTCAAAGTCGGCACAGTCTGCTTCGCCCCGATCCCATGCCCTCGCACAACCACGCCCTCCACCGCATACGGTCGCCCCAGCAGCCGGCATGCCATGGAAACCGCGCCTTGTCGCACCAGGCGCCGCACCTCGGTGCTCGAAACTTCACGTCCGCGAACGGTCACGCCTTCGATCACGCCCACCAGGAAGCCGTAGCGTTCGCCTAACTCCCGCAGCAAATCGGTATTGCCCGCCGCCCTGTTGCCAAAACGAAAATTCGCGCCCACTAGAATCGCTTTCGCGTTCAGCCCGCAGACCAGGATCTGCTTCACAAAATCATGCGGACTCAATTCGGAGAACTGCTTGTCGAAAGGCAGCACGAACACTTGTTGAATGCCCGTTTGCCGCATCAATTCAAATCGTTCTTCGGGTGTGCTCAGCAGACGCGGAGCCCGCGCGGGTGCAACCACTTTTGCCGGATGCGGATGGAACGTCAATACGGACGGAATCAATTGCCGGCTGTTGCCCAACTCCACAACTTCCCGCATAATCCGGCGGTGCCCCTCGTGAACGCCGTCGAAATTTCCAATTGTCAGCGCGCACGCTTTCGGCTCGTCCTCTAACTCGGCGAAACTGTGAAAGACGCGGAACATCCTAGAGCGCGTCTCTCACCGCAATGTCGAGTCCATCGTAAGCAAGCCGGACATGCGGCGGCAGCAACCGCTCGGTCTGCTCGTGCCCCAGGTCATGACAGATATGTGTGAAGAACGCGCGATGCGGGGCCAGCCGCTCCACATATTTCAGCGAGCGCTCAACGGTCGAGTGCGTCGGGTGCGGTTTGTGGCGCAGCGAGTCGAGAAACAGAACGTCCAATCCTCGCAGCAGGTCCATGGACGATTCCGGAATCTCGCTGTGATCCGTCAGATAGGCCGCGTTTCCAAATCGAAATCCCAGGATCACGTTCGCTCCGTGCATTATAGGAATCGGCGTGAACGTCAGGCCAAACAAGTCGAAGCTTTCTCCATTCAATTCATTGACTGCCAACTTTGGAATTGCGGTCAGAGATGCGGGGTTAGCCGCGAAAATATAGCGAAAGACTCTCTGAATGTCCGCCAGCGTATCAGCGGCCCCATAGATCGGTATGATTGCCCGTTGGCGAAAGTTATAAGGCCGCACATCATCGAGGCCCATAATATGATCTGCGTGCGAATGCGTAAACAGAATCGCATCCACCCGTTCAATGTGAAAACGCAGCGCCTGCATCCGGAAATCAGGAGTAGTATCGATCAGCACTGCACGCCCGTCGTGCCGAATGATAATCGACGGCCGAAGGCGCTTATCCCGCTCATCGGATGATGTGCAAACCTTGCACTCGCACCCGATCGTCGGTACACCCACACTCGTGCCGGAGCCGAGAACCGTAATGGAGACGGCTCCCATTATTCCGCTTTGCTTTCCACCTGTGGGCTCTCGGGCTCCTTACTCGTTTCCAGGATCTGAACGTAGCGGAATCGAAGTTCGGTCAGCGAATTTTCGAGAAGCCGCTGTTCTTCGATCGAGAGATTTGTTTTCGTCTTGTCGCCCAACATTGCCAACAAATCAATGGAATGCCGCGCCACGCGAAAGTTTGGCTTCGGGCGATCCTTCTCCTCGCCGAAATGAATCAGACCCATGTGCATCTCCGCTTGCATCTTCAGGGATAGCACCAGAAATTCAAATGTCGGTGCGGGAAGTGGAAAGTTGTTTTCTTGGGATTCAGGATTCACAGCTTCAGAATCGGCCATTTACTTCTAGTCTACCTTCGCCGTCAACTGAAGTTCCAGGAACAAAGCACCCGGAACGGGATTGTTGCAATACGGTTCAATTTCCAGAAAACCTAACGCCCGGTACATCCCAATTGCCGCCTGCATCGTCGGCAGAGTGTCCAACCTCATCCGCTCGTAACCCAGCCGGCGGCCCCGCGCGATAATCTCGTCCGCCAACAACCTGCCGATTCGCATGCCTCGCACATTGGGGTTCACATAAAGCCGCTTCATCTCGCAAATACCATCGGAGAGTTTGCGCAACCCAACGCAGCCCACCACGCTTCCATCGATTTCCGCTAGCAAAAGCCTCCCGGACTCGCCGGCATACGCGCCAGGTAGTTCGGTCAGTTCTTTATCGAAGCTCTGAAAGCAGAGATCGACGTCCAGAGACTGCGCATACTCCACGAACAAACGTTTCACTGCGGCAATGTCTTCCCGCGACCCGGCTTCGCGAATCACTACGGACCCCATTTATCCCTATGTTACTCTGATTAATCAGAGTCCCTCCCCCTCGGGTTCAAATTTCATGTCGTCAGACTCCAGCGGTAGTACCGGCCAAAAATTCGAACAATTGGTAGCGATTATGGCCCGGTTGCGCGGCCCTGGCGGTTGCCCCTGGGATCGAGAGCAATCGTTCGACACCATCAAGCCTTACCTACTCGAAGAGACTTACGAGGTAATGGAAGCCATCGACGCCAGGGACTGGAAAGAACTCGCGGAAGAACTGGGAGACTTGATGCTGCAGTCCGTTTTCTTCGCCCGCATGGCGTCCGAAGAAGGGCACTTCACCATCGAGGACTCCCTCGATGCCATCAATCGGAAGTTGATTCGCCGCCATCCGCACATATTCGCAGACACCAAAGCGGACACAGCTGACGACGTGAAAAAGCGCTGGGACGAAATCAAGGCCGAAGAGAAAAAAGAGAAAAAGCAGGCGCCGAAGCTGCTGCTCGAGTCGGTTCCACGAGCCCTGCCCGCCCTCGTAGAAGCGCAGCAGATCAGTTCCCGTGCGGCCGGTACGGGCTTCGATTGGCCGAACATCGAACAGGTGCTCGAGAAGCTGGAAGAGGAGTTGAAGGAACTCGCCCATGCCAGGGCAACGCGCGCTCAAGCGGACATCGAAGGCGAAATCGGTGATCTGTTTTTCGTCCTCGTGAACCTCGCCCGGTTCCTGAAAGTGGATCCGGAGCAGGCGTTGCGCAAGACCAATCGGAAATTCCGCCAACGCTTCGGCCACGTTGAGCGCACCTTGTCCGCGAAGGGAAAGACGTTCGCGCAGTCCTCTCTCGACGAGATGGAATCGCTCTGGAACGACGCTAAAACCGAGGAGGCGAAGCCCGTTTCATGATCGAAGTGAGAGAGCTTCACGAGCAGGCGGAATTGGCCGAAGCAGTGAATCTCCAGAAAATAATATGGGGCTTCGAAGAAATCGAATTGCTGCCGGTCCGCCTGTTGGTGGTGGCCACAAAGGTCGGCGGCCAGGTGCTCGGAGCATTTGAGGGCCGCAAACTCGTAGGCTTCTGTTTCTGCATTCCGGGACTGAAACCCGGCGGCAAATCCTACCTGCACAGTCACATGATGGGTGTCCTCGAAGGCTACCGCGATAAAGGCGTAGGCCGAATGCTGAAGTCGCAGCAGCGGGCCGATGCTCTCGCGCGGGACATCGATCTCATCGAGTGGACCTTCGATCCGCTGGAAATCAAGAACGCATTCTTCAACATTGAGCGCCTCGGAGTCGTTGTCCGGCGGTATGTTCTCAATCAATACGGCACCACCACCAGTCATCTTCATGGAGGCTTACCCACCGATCGCTGCGTTGCCGAATGGTACATAGCCAGTCCGCGGGTCGAGGTGATTTTCGGCGGTAGCGTCCCACCGCGCCACGAACTGCCGCATCAGGAAATTGCCGCGCGTATCGGCGTGCCAAGTGAAATCGCCGCGTTGCGTCAGAGCGACGTCAAGCGTGCACGGGAAATTCAAATGTCGGTAAGCGATCAGTTTTTACACTATTTCGATCAGGGTCTCGCTGTTGTCGGATTCGAAAAATCCGCTGCTGCGGGCACGTATCTCTTGGGGCCATGGGAATCAAAGTAGAACGAGTTGTCGTACGGCATCTCCGAATGCCGCTGGTACATTTCTTCGAGACCAGTTTCGGACGTACCTACGGGCGCGACATCGTCCTGATCGAAGTCGCCGCCGGAGGCATCTCCGGCTGGGGCGAAGTCACGGCAGGCGAAAATCCGTTTTACAACGAGGAGTGGACCGATTCCGTCTGGCTGCTGATACAGCACTACATCGCTCCGCGCATCATAGGTAAAGAGCTAAACTCCGCCAGCGATGCGGCCGCGCTCACCAAACACATACGTGGTCACAAAATGGCGCAGGGCGGCCTGGAAGCCGCTGTATGGGACCTTGAAGCGCGCCAACTCGGCATTCCCCTCTGGCAGCACATTGGCGGCGGAGCACGGCGTGAAATTCCCTGCGGCGTCTCCATCGGCGTTCAGGATACGGTGCCCGATCTCATAAAAAAGATCGCGAAAGAACTGGCCGACGGCTACCAGCGCATCAAGATGAAGATCAAGCCGGGCTGGGATGTCGACGTTATCCGGGAAGTCCGCCGCGAGTTTCCGAATATCAAACTAATGGCCGACGCGAACTCCGCCTACACGCTCGCCGACACCGAACACTTGAAGAAACTCGACGAATTCTACCTGATGATGATCGAGCAGCCGCTGGCCCATGACGACATCATCGATCATGCGAAGCTGCAAGCCCAGCTCACCACGCCAATCTGTCTCGATGAATGCATCCGATCCGCGCATCAGGGCGAGCAAGCGATAGAAATGCGCGCCTGCGGGATCATCAACATCAAGCTCGGACGCGTTGGCGGTTTTACCGAGTCCAAAAAGCTCCACGATGTCGCGCAAAAGGCCGGCATTCCTGTCTGGTGCGGAGGAATGCTCGAAGCTGGCGTCGGCCGCGCGCACAACGTCGCGCTCGCCACCCTGCCGAATTTTGTGCTCCCTGGCGATGTCTCGGCCAGCAAGCGCTATTGGGCGCGCGACATCGTCGATCCCTGGGTGGAGACCACGCCGCGAGGGACAATCGTCGTCCGCGACGAGCCCGGCTTCGGCTACCAGATCGACCACGATTTTGTCCGAAGCATCACCGTGCGCGAACAAGTCATCACCGGAGGAGTGTCCGGTTGAGCGCAGGCAAGGACGCCGGCCCTTCTCACTGGCGATTGTACTCGCTCATTCTGTTGATGACGTTTCTCTGGTCGGTGAACTACATCTTCGCCAAAATCGCGGTGCGAGAAATACCGGCCGTTCTGGCAGCAGGTATCCGAACGCTGGTCGCCGTAGTGTTGATCCTGCCGGTTTATCTTTGGCAATATCGCAAAACCGGAAACCTCGGCTGGACCCGAGCCGACGTGCCGCTACTCTTACGTTTGGGCGCGCTCGGCGTGGCTCTGAACCAGGCGTTTTTTGTGGCCGGAATCAGCCAAACCAGCGTCGCTCATGCCGGCATCATGATCTCGCTCACGCCGATTCTTGTGCTGTTGATCGCCGCCAGCGTCGGACAAGAGTCTATCGGCGCGATCAAGTTAATGGGCATGCTCCTGGCATTGGGCGGAGTGCTTATGCTGCAAATGGCCCCTTCGAAAGCAGGCTCCGCACGGCTCATGGGCGATTTCCTGGTTTTTCTCGGAGCCCTGGCGTTCGCCATCTTCACAGTATCGGGAAAGCGAGTGGTCGATAAATTCGACAAAATCACCATGACCACGTTTGCCTACGCCGGCGGAAGTTTGATGCTGCTGCCCACCACGTTGTGGTATTCCAAATCATTTTCCTATGCGAATGTAAGCTGGCAAGCGTGGGCCAGCGTCCTTTACATGTCGCTCTTTTCTTCTGTCCTGGCCTATCTCATCTATTACTACGCGCTCAGCAAAATCCCAGCGACGCGCGTTTCTGCGTTTTCCTATCTCCAACCCTTGATCGCAACCGCCGTGGCCATTCCAGCGCTCGGTGAACGTCCCACCACGTCACTGGCTTTCGGTGGATCGCTGGTGTTACTCGGCGTTTTTCTGGCGGAGCGCGGCTGATGGAATTTCTCGACCTTCTCCGCGACAACCGGAATTACCGATTCACCTGGATGGGCCAGGTGGTCAGCGAGATCGGCGACCACTTCAATAACATCGCCGTATTCAGTCTCGTCCTCGCCAATACCGGCTCGGGCATGATGATCGCCGGAGTAATGCTCTCGCGCGCGATTCCAGCAGTAATGGCGGGCCCGCTCGCGGGAGTGCTGCTCGATCGCATGGACCGCAAGCGGATCATGATCACCAGCGATCTTGTCCGGGCGGTAGTAGCCGTGGGTTTCATTCTCACCATAACGGCCAAAGGCACGACTCTCCTGTATCTCTTCAGCGCGCTTCTCATGCTTGCATCGCCGTTTTTCACCAGTGGGCGCTCGTCGATTCTGCCAACCATCGCCAGCAAGAAAGAGCTGCACACTGCCAATTCATTGACGCAAACCACGCAGTGGGCCACCCTCACGCTCGGCACATTTCTCGGCGGCACCAGCGTGGCGCAATTCGGATACAGAATCGCGTTCGTGCTGAACGCATTCTCCTTCTTGTTCTCCGCCTGGTGTATTTCGCGGCTGAAAGTGAAACACGGCAGCTTCCGCCCGCAGCGGAAATCGCTCACTGAGACGGACGTCGTCAAACCGTGGCACGAGTATGCTGAGGGGCTGCGCTACATGCGAGGTACACCGCTACTGCTCGGTATCGCGCTCATCAGTGTGGGTTGGGCCACCGGCGGCGGCGCGGCGCAAATCCTGTTCAGTCTGTTCGGCGAACTGGTCTTCAAGCGGGGACCAAGCGGCATCGGAATCATTTGGGCGTCCGCTGGAGTAGGCCTGCTCATCGGCGGCACCATCGCGCATCAACTCGGCAAGCGGCTCGGATTTGAATCTTACAAGAAGACCATCATCATCGCCTACGCCTTACACGGCACCACTTACGTAATCTTCAGCCAGATGCAGAGTTTCGCCGGGGCACTGATTTTCATCGCGCTCTCCCGAGCCTCCGTCGCCATCAGTTCCGTGCTGAACTTTGGTCAATTGCTACGGCATGTCAGCGACGAGTACCGCGGCCGCGTGTTCTCGACAATCGAGACAGTCCAGTGGTCCGTCATGATGCTGTCGATGATGGCCGCCGGTATCGCCTCGCAGCACACCAGCCCCCGTACCATAGGAGCAGTAGCGGGCGTACTCAGCGGTTCGACCGCCATTTACTGGGGTCTCGCAAATTGGGCCGGCTGGCTTCCGGAGCCCGGCCTGTCAGGCGTTGAACCGCAGGAAATTGAAGTACACGGCGAGCCCACTGTTTGATACGTGTGACACATGGAAACCCTGAGCGGCAAAATCGTGTTGGTGACCGGAGCGGCGAAGCGCATCGGACGCGGCATCGCGCTACGGCTCGCCCGCGAAGGCGCACGAGTCGCCATCCACTACAGCAGTTCAGAAAACGAAGCTCGACAGACTGCGAAAGAGTGCGGTGACGCGCCGTTATTCCGCGCCAATCTCGAGCACGTTGGCGAAATCGAGAGGCTCTTCTCCGAAATCGAAAATCGCCTCGGCCGCCTCGACGCACTGGTGAACAATGCAGCGCGCTTCACGCGCTTCGATCCGCTCGACATCACAGAAAAGGACTGGGATTTCATTCATAGCGTGAACTTGAAGGCAACGTTTTTCTGCTGCCAGCAAGGGGCCAAATTAATGCAGAAAACCGGCGGCGGCCGTATCGTCAATATCAGTTCCCTCGGCGGAATCCGGCCCTGGGCCGATCACGTTCACTACTGCGCCTCTAAGGCAGGAGTCATCATGATGACGCGAGCACTAGCCAAAGCTCTTGCGCCTGACATCACTGTGAACTCAGTCGCTCCTGGAGTTATCCCCTTCGGCGACCTCGACGACCGTGCACAGGCGATGGTCAAGGCAACGCCCGCCAAGCGTCCAGGAACAGCAGATGAAATCGCGGACGCGGTGGTATATTTCTTAAGCGCCACGAAGTTCGTAACAGGCCAACTGATCGCCGTCGACGGCGGGTTATCTCAGCGCTGACAAAATCAACCCGCCCCAATCATCCAGTTCCATCTTCTCCACAATCTGCCAGTCGCATGCCAAGCCATCCATCTCGTCCTCCCGAAAGCCGCTGGCGATCAGCAGTCCGCCAATGCGCAACACCCGCCGCAAGTCCTCACGCAGATACTCCAGCGTCACGCGATTCAGATTGGCCACCACGACATCAATCGACGAAGCTCTCACCGATCGCAGCGATCCAGTGAACACGGGAACCACCACGCGGTCTTTTATAAAGTTCCCACGCGCCACCTCAGTAGCATCGTGTTCAATGTCACAACCGAACACGCACTCGGCTCCGAGTAGCCTCGCCGCTACGGCCAGAATCCCGGAACCCGTGCCCACATCCAGCACGCGATCCGCCGGACTCAAATGCTTCTCCAATCCCATCAAGCCAAGTCGAGTAGCCGGATGCGTACCACTACCGCATGCGAGCCCGGGATGCATGGTCAACCGGATTCGGCCGGCCGGCGCCGGATCGTCGCGCCACTCCGGCACAAGAAAGAATCGCTCCCCAACCGCAAACGGTTCCCACTGGTCCTGCGATTCCTTAACCCAATCGTGTTCATCCTCGAGCGACGCGCGCGGTTGAAATTGAGCAAACTGACCAAGGTCGATTTCCGATTCGAAGAACGCGCGAAGGACGTCGCCTTCTTCCGTGATCCCCGTAGTGCCAGCCTCCCACAACTCCGCAATCACGCGGTCCCGATACTCATCGGGCACGGTGAGCCAAACCGAAATCACCCCTGGACCCGCTTCTCTTTGCCGGCCCAATATTTCTCTTTCAGCACAAGCTTGCGGATCTTCCCAGTCCCGGTCTTAGGTAGTTGTTCTTCCGAGAACTCAATCTTGCGAGGCAATTTAAACTTGCCCAGCCGCTGCTCGAGAAATTGCATCAGGGCGTCTTCAGTCAGTGCCGCACCCGGCTTCCGGACCACAATCGCAACCGGCACCTCACCCCACTTTTCATCCGGCGCCGCCACCACCGCGCACTCGAACACATCAGGATGCGCGAAGATAGCCTTCTCCACCTCAATGGAAGAAATATTCTCGCCGCCGCTGATGATGATCTCCTTCTTGCGATCGACGATATGGACAAATCCTTCATCGTCCCAAACAGCCATATCGCCGGTGTGAAACCAACCGTCGGTCATCACGGAACGCGTACAGGCATCGTCGCGGTAGTATCCGTCCATCACATGGTCGCCACGCGCCACCACCTCGCCGATGCTCGACGAATCACGGGGCACAGCTTTCATCTCGGAATCCACAACCCGTAGCTCGACACCCGGAACAGCCCACCCGGCCATGGCTTGGCGGCGCTGGCGATCGGCAGTCGACAAATACGTAATCGTGCCCTTCTCACGAGCGGTTGTTAACACCGGACAAGTTTCAGTCAGCCCGTAGCCGGCGAAAACATGGCATCCGAATGCCGCCTCCATCCGTGTGATCAACTCGGGCGAAGACGCAGCGCCACCAATATTAATGTGGCGCATGCTGGAGTGATCATAGTTGTCGAACTGCGGGTAGTTCAACAGCGCGTTGGCCATCGTCGGCACCAGGCCCATGTCCGTCGCCCTCTGTTCCTGAATTTGCTTAAGGACGAAACCCGGTTCGAATCGTCTCACCATTACCTGCCTCACGCCGAGCATGGTGGACGCCTGTGGATGACCCCACCCATTCGCGTGAAATAGCGGAATGGTGTGCAAATCCACCATGCTCTCTGGCTGCTCGTAGCAGATGGCGACGTCGAGGGCGTGGAGGTAAAGCGTGCGGTGTGCCAACATGACGCCCTTCGGCGTTCCGGTGCTGCCGCTGGTATAGAAAAGTTCGGCGATCGAGTTTTCGTCGAAGGAAAAAATGTCGGCATGCTCGGGAGTGCCCGTCGCGATGAATTGCTCATAGGCGTCATCGAGTGGAATGAACTGCTCGATCGACTTGCACTCGGGCCGTAAATTATCCACACATTCCGCGAAGTCCTGCTCGTAGAAGAGCACGCGTGCCCCTGAGTGGTTCAGGATGTTGATGAACTCCCGCAGGGAAAGCCGGACATTCAGCGGCATTACGATTCCATGCGCCATCACGACGCCATAATAACCTTCCAGAAGCTGGTGCGTATTAAAGCTTAGATACGCCACGCGGTCGCCCGCGCGAATGCCGAACTTCGTTAACGCGGAGGCCAAGCGGCAACTCCGCTCCGAGAACTGCGAATACGTAAATTCCTTCTCGCCGCAGACGACTCCAATCTTATTGGCAAACAAATCCGCTGCCCGATAAAGAAACCGCACTGGCGTTAATGGTACGAACATGGACGCGTCTATTCTAACTGATGGAACACGCGCGTAACCATTCGCGTATTGCTCCGTAGACAAACTTTTAGCAGCATTCGTCGTCAAAGTGGAGAACTGCCATGGACACGATTCACCGTTGCTTCATTCTGATCCTATCGGCGTCCGCGTATTCGTTTGCCGCAGCGCCGGAAATTGAAAAACTTCTTATCAAGGCAAATCAGTTGCGCGTGCAGGGCTCACTCGCCGAATCGGAAGCGCAATACCGGGAAGCTATCGACAACGCTGAGCATGACGGCGCGTCCAATGAGTTGCTTGCCAAAGCGATGAACAATCTGGGTGCCGTATTGTATGAGGAAGCCAAGTTCAACGACTCCGAGACTTGGTACCTCCACGCGCTCGACGCGCATGCCAAGTCGGCCGGCCCCGAGGGCGCCAACGCCGTGAGCACCCTCATCAATCTGTCGGAACTCTATCGCCGCATGGGACGTTTGAAAGAGGCCGAAGACGCCGTCAAGCGATCGATTGCAATTCTGGAAAAGACATCGGGACCTAACAATCCCGAACTCGCCTTGAGCCTGAACACGCTGGCCTGCCAATACTATGACCGCGGCCGTTACGCGGAGGCACAGGCGCTGGTCGGCCGCGCGCTGCAAATTCGGGAGGCTCAAGGTCTGACCAACGACTTTCTCTACGCGGCGATGCTCGATACCATGGGCAGCCTCTATCGCGACCAGAACCGCTGGCAAGAGGCCAAGGTGCCGCTAGAGCGCTCGTTGGCTCTTCGCGAGAAACTCTACGGCGCCGACCATCCCCATGTGGCTTCTGTTCTTGCGCATCTTGGACTCATTTACAGGGCGGAGGGCGAACTCGAGAAAGCCGAGAAGTCGTATTTGCACGCACTGGCCATCTTTGATGCGCATCCCAATGTTGGGCGCGCCTCCCACGCCGAGACTCTAAATAATCTCGGAGTGCTGGCGCGTCAAAAAGGTGATTTAGAGAAAGCAGAGGTGTTCGAGAAGGAAGCTCTCGCGACCTGGGATACCATCGGACAGTCCGGCACATTGGGCTATGCCAGCGGACTAAACAATCTCGGCGAAACCCTCGCGGCCGAGGGACGCATATCCGAGGCGGAGCCGCTGTATCGGAAGGCGATTGCGCTCTGGGAAGTCAACGCTCCGGATCATGTGAACCTGGCGGATTGCCTGTCTAATCTTGCCGGCCTGTTTGTATCCCAGGGTAAGGCCGCCGGCGCGGAGAAACTGCTGCAGCGGGCTCTTGCGATTCGTGAAAAGGCAGAAGGCCGCACGAGCGCCGGATACACGGAAGCCAAGCGGCAGTTGATCCTGCTATACAGGGCGGAGAAACGCAATTCAGAGGCGAAACGGCTGGAGCAGGACACGTTCCGGTAGCGTACAGGCGCGTCCCAGAATCGAACAGTGATGCTAACGAAAGGGGATGGTAACGAGATGATAAACGCTGTAAACTCATGGCAATGGAGGAATTTCTCAGGTGGTATTGCAGTTGCCCCTGTTAGCCATGGATTCATATGGATAAACCTCGCGAAGGCGCCGCACGAAAACGCACCATCCGCCGGATCATTTATGGAGCGATCGTTCTGTGCGTCGTCCCGCTCATCACTATCGGCCTCAATCGTCTCAAGCCGGCCGCCCCGACAGTGGAACGGGCGACGGTCTGGATCGACGAAGTGAAGCGCGGCAACATGCTGCTCGATGTTCGTGGGCTCGGTACACTCAAGCCGGAAGAAATGCTCTTCATCCAGGCCCCCACCGACGGCCGCGTGGAGAAGATTATCATTCACCCTGGAACTACGGTAAAGGCTGACACCGTAATTGTTGAGATGTCGAATCCTGAGCTTCAACTCGATGCGTTAGACGCCGAGTGGCAGGTGAAAAGCGCTGAAGCGACCTACCGCGATTTGAAAGTGAAACTCGACACGAACCAGCTCGATCTGAAATCGAACGCCGCGAAAGTCCAGTCGGATTACGTCCAGGCGAAGTTAAAAGCCGAGCTCGAGCACAAGCTCGATAAGGACGGACTCGCTGCGGATCTGGACGTCAAAATTGCCCAGGTCACCATGGAGCAGCTCGCCAATCAGGATTCTATCGAGAAAGAGCGGATCCGGATCAGTGCGGATTCCATTGAAGCCCAGTTAGCCGCGCAGCAGGTGGCTATCGACAGGCTGAAGGCGAACTACGAGTTGAAGAAAAGACAGGTGTCGGAGCTGAAAATCCGGGCAAACACTGATGGAACGCTTCAGGAACTGCCCGTCGAAGTGGGTCAGCGCCTCACTCCCGGTACTCTCATCGCCAAGGTCGCGCAACCGTCGAAACTGAAGGCCGTGTTGCAGATTGCTGAAACGCAGGCCAAGGATATTCGATACGAACAGAAAGCCGAAATCGACACACGTAACGGAATAATCCCCGGTCATGTGATCCGTATCGACCCTGCGGTCATCAACGGAACTGTTACCGTAGACGTCAAGCTGGATGGCCCCTTGCCAGACGGGGCGCGCCCGGATTTAAGTGTTGACGGAACTGTGGAACTTGATCGCCTGAACGACGTATTGTATGTGGGGCGTCCGGTGTTCGGGCAGCCGAATAGCCTGGTAACCCTGTTCAAGCTCGACCCGGACGGGATTGAGGCTCAGCGGGTCCAGGTGAAACTGGGCCGCACCTCGGTGAATACCATCCAGATTCTGGATGGGTTGAAGATCGGCGACAAGGTAATCTTGTCCGACATGACCGCGCAGGACCAGCACAACCGAATTCGATTGAACTAGTGACAGAGGAGATATGAACGAATCAGCGCAACCAACGCTAATACATCTGGATGGCGTCACCAAGGTCTTCATGACCGACGAAGTGGAGACGCACGCGCTTGCCGGAATCCATATGGAAATCAAGCGCGGTGAATATGTTTCCATATCCGGACCGTCGGGATGTGGTAAATCGACGCTCCTGGCAATTCTCGGGCTTCTCGATTCTCCGTCCGACGGCACCTTCGTGCTGAACGGACAACCGGTGCAGAGTTTGAAACTGTCGGAGCGCGCGCGTATCCGCAATCGTGAGATCGGCTTCATTTTTCAGGCGTTCAACCTCATCGGCGATCTGACAGTCTACGAGAATGTCGAGTTACCGCTGACCTATCGCGGGATGCCTTCGTCGGAGCGGAAGAAACGCGTTCACGATGCGCTCGAACGGGTCGGGATGTCGCACCGCGTCAAGCACTATCCCTCGCAGCTTTCAGGCGGCCAACAGCAGCGCGTCGCCGTGGCGCGTGCGCTGGGCGGCGAACCCTCCATCCTCCTGGCCGACGAGCCGACCGGAAACCTCGACTCGGCAAACGGCGAGGCGGTGATGGAGCTGTTGAGCGAGCTTCATCGCAGCGGCGCGACCATCTGCATGGTCACTCACGACGCCCGCTACACCCGTTATTCCGAGCGTTCGATTTGTCTGTTCGACGGCCGCATCGTCGAAGAAAACGTCGAAATGGATCAGGTGAAGCAGTAATCGTGTTAGCCTGACGTTTTCGGCACTCAATGATCACACTCCGTAACGTCGAGAAGTACTTTCAACACGGCCCGACCAGGACATACGTTCTGCGGCGCATCAATGTCGATATCAAAGACGGAGAATTCGTCTCCATAATGGGCCCGTCGGGTGCCGGTAAATCCACCATGCTGCATCTCCTCGGCATGCACGATAGTGACTGGACCGGCGAGTATTATCTGCTCGATCATCCGATCCACAAACTGAATAAGAAGGATCGGAACGAGATCTACAAGAAATATTTTGGCTTCGTATTCCAGAGCTACCATCTACTCGATTCGCTGACCGTTTACGAGAATCTCGACATCCCCCTTTCCTACCGCAACATCAAGAAAGGCGAACGGGACAGTATCGTATGCGACATGCTCGACCGGTTCCAGATTGTCGGGAAGAAAGACCTGTATCCCAACCAACTGTCCGGCGGCCAGCAGCAGCTCGTGGCTATTGCCAGAGCGCTGATCGCGAACCCCAAAATCATACTGGCCGATGAGCCAACCGGCAACCTGCACTCGGCTCACGCCAAGGAAATAATGGAAACGTTCAAGCGGCTGAACGACGCTGGCACCACCATTATCCAGGTGACACACTCCGAGACGAACGCCTCGTATGGGAACCGAATCATCCAAATCGTCGACGGCTGGATCGAAGTCCCCAAGTAACGCCGGCCTATGCGGCGATTGCATCCACCGGAAGATAATTGTTTCCGATAGAGGCTCAGTCTTCGTTCAATGTGGGCTTTCTTTCACCGACCCTGCATTTCCCAAATACCCCCGGCTTCCAGTAGTCGTATGCCGCGGCTACGAGCGTGAATTATGAACGAAATTGGGATGGTCCGTCCCAGAATCGGACACCCTTGCGCTTTTAAAAAGGGATTAGTTGCCGTGAATACAGGCTGTTAATTGTGGCCCCGCGATTGCGTCTTATGACTGACTGTTCTTCTTGGTAAGATCGGAGGAAGCGCATGCGAGCTCTTGCACTGATGTTCATCGCCGCCACGTGTTTCGCGGCTGAAGCGAACCAACCCTTCGAATGGCGTGGTTCGGTGTCTCCAGGGTTGGCAGTTGAGATTCGCGGTCTGAATGGCGATGTTCACGCCGTGGCATCCGACAGCAATCAAGTAGAAGTTTACGCTCACATTAAGTCGGAAACGGGCGAACCGCAGCAGGTCCGCGTCCGGGTGGTCCAGCACGATCACGGTCTCACGTTTTGCGCTGTCTCTCCAAGCAATAAGTCAGGCGACTGTTCGGTAATCCCGGGGCTGGCCGGCGCCGAGGCTCGCGTCGATTTCACAGTGCACGTTCCTAGAGGCGTGGGCCTCATCGGGCGTACCGTAAATGGTGAAGTGGATGCCCGCGACCTGACCGGCGACGTCAACGCCGAGACGGTTAACGGTCGGATCCAGATTTCGACGTCTGGCAAGGCAGCGGCGAAAACGGTGAATGGCAGCATTATCGCGGTGATGAAAGATCAGTGCGCCACCCACGCCGCTCAGCTTTCGACTGTGAACGGCGATATTACCATCCAGGTACCGTCCATTGCGGACACGTCATTCCGCGCGGAAACGGTACATGGGGCAATCACGAGCGAATTCGCCAAGTTACATGGCGGGTCGCACCACGTTAACAATCGAACGGGTCACGGTAGCCGGGCCATCAACCTGAAGACGGTGAACGGCAGCATTCAGGTCCGCAAAGCGGGTTAGTGAATGGTCCGCGTCTTGCGGTTCATGTAATCCATCAGCAGGTACTGACCAAGATTGTACGGAGTCGAGAAGTAAGCTTTGCCCCGGCACAGCTCCGTGACCTTCTGGACAAACTGCACCAGTCCGTAGTCGCTTGCCAGCATAAACGTATTGATCAGGATTCCCTGTTTCTTGCAGCGGCTCACTTCTTCGAGTGTCCGGCTAATTACCAGTGGATCGAGACCAAACGCATTCTTATAGACGCGCCCGTCATCGAGAGTCAAAGCCGAAGGTTTGCCATCGGTGATCATAATGATCTGCCGCATGTCCTTCTTCTCCTGATTCAACAGCCGCTGAGCAAGAATCAGGCCGTCGCGCGTGTTCGTGTAGTACGGTCCCACCTGAACTCGCGCCAGTTCTGAGATGCGCAACTCCTCGGCCGTATCGTGGAAGAGCACCACGCGCAGGCTGTCGCCAGGATACTGAGTCCGGATCAAGTGAGCCAGTGCGAGCGCCACCTGCTTGGCCGGCGTGAACCGGTCCTCGCCATACAGAATCATACTGTGGCTGCAATCGAGCATCAGCACAGTTGCGCAGGAGCTTTGATACTCCGATTGATGTACGTGTAGATCCGAATATTCAAGGTTCAATGGAAGCCCGATGCCTTCCCGCTTCATCGCCGAGAACAGCGTTTCGCTCAAGTCGAGATTCAGCGTGTCGCCGAACTCGTATGGCTTGGGCGCGCCGCTTGCTTCCACTCCAGTGGCCATGTCGCGAGTGTCATGAGATCCAAAGCTCGCCTTACCCAGGCTGGCCAGCAAATCTTTTAGCGTTTTGAATCCGAAAAAATCGACCGACTTGCCGGTGATTTCCACCTTGGCCGGAATCGGCGTATCGTTCTTGCCGTTGCCTGGGTCCTCGACGTTGATGTAGCCTTCCTCGGCAAGTTTCTCCACCATCTTGTTGACAAGCTGGTTGAACTGCTCGGGCGACATCTGCTGCAAGCGCTCCATCATTTCCTGCGCTTGCGGGTTGTTGAACAGCCGCCCTTCACGGAGAGCCTTCTCAATTGCCTCGCGAAGCTCTTCGAGTGTCTGCTGATTAAATTCATTGAAATACATGTTCTGCTGGCCGAAGCCGCTCTGCAGGAAAAAATCCTGCAGAGCCTCCAGCAGATCTTCGGCGCTAATGCCGAAATCGTCGCCGTTGTACTTCGTGTAATTAATCCACTTCACTTAGAGCCTCAATTGAACTGCTTGCGGCGGCGGAATTCCTCAGGTTCGACGGCCGGCTCGGCACGGTCCTTGCGCCGTTCCCGCTCACCCGCTACAAACGCCAGTTCCTCATTTCGGCTGATACGGCGATGCGCGTACAGACCCTCGAGGATGAACTCTGCGGCAGAAGCGCGGACGGCGTCGGGCT